>Ga0180433_10000024_pt1 | contig 243884 bp, 259 predicted proteins | sample SS_ome_8_FD_132980 | JGI IMG/M metagenome (GOLD analysis project Ga0180433, IMG submission 132980) | Hypersaline lake sediment archaeal communities from the Salton Sea, California, USA - SS_1_D_1 metaG | ecosystem: Environmental > Aquatic > Non-marine Saline and Alkaline > Hypersaline >...
AACAAAAAGTAGTGCAATCCTCATAAACAACATAAAGGGCTCTACCACGATGATGCCGTCGCTAAAAGGAAAATCAATAGGATTGGCATCAATATAGGGCTTAATAAAGCCAAATAAAAAGAAGAGCCCCAACGCAGTCCCAATCAACACGTAAAAGAAAGACTGCATCATATAGGAAACTTCAACAGCACTCCCGCAAATCCCAATCCCTTTAAGTATCCCTATATACCTTTCTCTGCTAATGGCATTAATAAAAACAATAATGAAAATCGTAATGGAAGAAACTACCAGACTGATAAGCCCGACTATCGTGCTTAAGAGGTTCATAGTTTGGGAGATGTCTTTTATGAATTCCCCCTGCGCCTCTTCAGATGTTTGGACCAGAACATTTTCATTGTTAAAGCTCCTGGGCAAAATTTTTCCTTTTACGCTTTCTGGGTCATAACCAGGAGCCAACTTCACAGCGACTTCATCGAGCTCGTCTTTTTTTCTCCCCATTAACTTTCTCAGATAGTCGTCTACCCCGTAGACCCTCCTGCTCAATTCTCCAACCTTGCTCTTGATAACACCCTTTATCTCAAATTCTTCTACTGCCCCATTTACAAACAACTGTACCTTACTACCCACTTCAATGTCTTCCAATGTTTCCACTCCAGGTACACCCTGAGAATATTGCCTTAAGAGGCTACTACCAATAAGAATCTGGTTTCTGTCTTTTTCATCAAGATACTCCCCTTCTGCCACTAGCCCGGATAAACCAGTGACACGATCTTCGAGAGCAGGATCAATGCCTGTTATCTGAACTCCTACCCGATCTGGAAGATCAGGAGGCCTTACCCGGTCTGTATAATCAGCTAAAACACTGCCGGCACTTAGATAGCGTGGAGAAAAATATTCTACCTCCTCCATATTCTCAAGCGAATTAACAATTCTTAGGCTGTCTTTAATAAACGCCTTGTCTTCAGGAGCAGAAATAAAAATGTCACCGGAATAATATTCACGATAGTCACGGCTTGAACCCTCGACAATACCAATAAAAATCCCATTGACCACGATCAAGCTCAAAAAAGTAAAAAGCATAATGATCATTATCAGCCCCGTAGTCCAAAAGCTTGTCCTTTTCAATTGCCTAACCGCTAAAAAAGTCCCTACCTTGAGGGATTTGTCACAAAAAGACCTCCAGCGCTCTCTTAATCCTTTGTTTTTTTCGTCCTCTTGTCGCATATATCTTATGTTTACACTTTTCCTAAGCTTTTCCAAGCCTTCTTGTTTTGCTGGCGCTGATAAGTCCAAACATTAATAAACTAAATCAACAAAATAATTAAAAAGTTGTCCATTTTTTTAAATGGACAACACTTATGAATCCAGATAGGAATATAAAAAGTAAAGGGGTACACTTAAACCGGAAAAAATACTTATCAGTATGAGGCCTGTGGCGTAATTCTGGCTCAGAACCCAAGCCAGATAATGATGGGTAGTAAAAAAGTTCCACCAATCCAATTCAAGTTCGGAAACCCAGGGATTGAAAGCTAAATCTATGGCAGCCCCTATCCAGATAAAAAAGAACACTACAGCCCATAAAATCAAAAGCCCTACCACATATTTTAATTTTTCTGTAATTGTTCTCACCTGTAAAGGTCCTAGTTAAATACTAAAAAACAAGACTGTTTTGTCAACCAAAGCCCAAACCAAAACCCCCTATCAAAGGGGGTTCGAGCTTTTTCAAACCAGCAAATGAATTGTGGGCTTGAAAAATAAATAGAAAAAGAAAAAATTTATTTTAGGTTTTTTTCAAAATTTTTTACTATCTCTTCGAATTCTTTTCGGAGGGCGGGATTTTTCAGTTTCGCACTAAAGGCTTGAAGTTTTTCTAGGTGCTCCGTAGGTCGCCATACTTCTCTCAGAATCTGAGGGGCAGAGCTTGGCATAATGTTGTGAATATGAAACCAGGGGGACTTTAACAGGCCCGGACCGTTCAAGACAAGCTTCCATCTCTCTTTTTCCGATTGACTTCTGCAGAATCTCACCGATTCAATGAAAGCTTCTGCCATATCTTTCAAGGTTAATCCTTCGTGCTCTAAGAGCTTCCCATCGTTCCCAACAGGAAGTACACAAACGCCGTGCGTGCCCTCTTTCAAGCAAGAGTCTCTACTTTTCAGAATTCGGAATGTTTTTCCTCCTTCTGTTTTTCCTTCTTTGAATACAACACTCATTTTTAATCCCTTTTTCTATTTTTGGTTATATAGTGTTCTGCTAAGATTATACTAATAAATAAAAATTTGTCAATAAAAACCCGAGCACTCGGCTCGGGCTTGAAAGCGGGGACGACGAGACTCGAACTCGCAACCTCATGATCGACAATCATGAGCTCTATCCAATTGAGCTACGTCCCCAGCACTGTGCCGGTGATGGGATTCGAACCTATAACCTCTGGCTTATGATGCCATTGCTCTAACCATTGAGCTACACCGGCACGCGTATTTAATTATACAAAAAATAATTAAAAATAAAAATGTTGCGGTGCCTGGAATTGCACCAGGGCCTCCAGCTTATGGGACTGGCGAGGTACTACTCCTCCACACCGCGTCAATATAGTTGTTATTATATATCAGTTTAAGATAAAAGTCAATCACTCCTACAGCACCTGGAGCTCAATAAAAGCCTCTTTGTAAATAGAAATGCTCTCTTCTGCCTCTTTCATATCCAAACGGTAACTGGGGTCATGGACAATATTGGAAACCATCTTGTGGGCCTCTTTTACATTAGGCAAGACCTTGAGGACGTCGGTATTGATCTTTTGGAGTTTTTCATCCAGTGTTTCTCCCAAATACCCCTGCTTTGTAAGCACTTCTTCGAGAATGGTGTCTGCCTCGATAAGGGCCAGCTTGGCTTCCGACTCTTTGCCCGTAGCCATCTTTGCCTTGATGTTTTCCCACTGTTTGTCAATTTTAGAAGCTGCAAAGTGACGATAAGTCGAAAACTCAATCAGGTCTTTCACCACCAGGTTCTGGATCCAGGAAGTATTAATCAAACCAAAAACAATGAATCCGATCATGAAAAGATTGATTGATAAAAAAATGAATTTAATGGCCAGGAACCAGGGCGTTGGCTCAGGGTCAAGAATAAACTGAGCAACACTGATAAGGATGGCCTGAATTTCAGCTGAGGTCATAAATAAGGTTTAAATAAATCCTTTTTCTAAAAATTCTGCTGTTTCCATGATTTTGTTTTCTTCAAAAGCCCTCCCAATAATCTGCAGACCCACTGGCATCCCATCCACCTCTCCACAAGGGAGGGAAATAGCGGGCAGGCCAGCTAAATTAACAGAAACAGTAAAGATGTCAGACAAATACATCTTTAAAGGATCTTGCGCCCTCTCCCCTATTTTAAAAGCTACTTCTGGTGTTACTGGAGAGAGTATGACATCTACCTCTTTAAAAGCTTTTTCAAAATCCTTTTTAATCAGGGTCTGTACTTTCTTGGCTCTCACGTAGTAAGCGTCATAGTATCCAGCTGACAGAGCATAGGTGCCGAGCATGATCCTTCTTCTTACCTCATTGCCGAACCCCTGTCCACGGCTCTGGAAATAAACACCCATTAAATCTTTGGCCTCCTTGCTCAGCCCATATTTGATACCATCGTACCGAGCAAGGTTAGCGCTAGCCTCAGAAGGAGCAATAATATAATAGCAAGGAAGGGCATAATCTGTATGGGGTAAGCTGATTTCTTTTATTGCAGCTCCTCCTTTTTCATATCTGTCAATGGCCTGCTTGACAGTGTCTATAACCTCAGGATCCGCCCCTTTAATAAAATATTCCTTGGGCACACCAACCACCATGTCTTTAAGTGGTTTAGGGCTCAACCGTTCCAAAGAAGGATAATCCAAGCTCGTGGAATCACTTTTATCCCTTCCTTTAATAGCATCAAAAACAATCTTGCAGTCCTGGATGCTCTTGGTCATCGGTCCAATCTGGTCAAGGGAAGAAGCAAAAGCAATCAGCCCGTAACGGGAAACAGCGCCATAGGTTGGCTTCAGCCCCACGATCCCACAGAAAGCAGCTGGCTGCCTGATCGAACCTCCAGTGTCAGATCCCAAAGCAAAACTGCAAAGACCTGCTGCTACTGCTGCAGCCGATCCTCCAGAAGACCCACCTGGCACCCTTTCTAAATCATGGGGGTTATGCGTGGCGCCAAAGGCTGAATTCTCAGTTGAAGACCCCATGGCAAACTCGTCAAGATTAGTCTTTCCTAAAAAAATCACCCCTTGTTCTTTCAGCTTTTCAATACACGTGGCATTGTAAGGGGCAACGTAGTTTTCCAGGATCTTTGAGGAAGCAGTAGTCTTCACGCCTTTGATCAGGATGTTATCCTTAATAGCCACTGGAACCCCAGCCAGTACCGGGATCCCGTTTCCTGAGGCAATCATCTTGTCTGTCTTTTCAGCCTGCAAAAGGGCTTCTCTCTCACAAAGGGTTAAAAAAGACTGAACGTCGCCATCCTGATCCTTAATCCTCTCTAAAAAAGACTCTGTCAGCTCCACAGCTGAAAACTTTTTTTCTTTCAAGCCCTGATGTATTTCCTGGATAGTAAGATTTTCAACCTCCATTATTCAAAAACTTTTTTAATCTTTAAATATTTATTCTTTTCTTCCGGCATCAAGCCAATCAAGTCTTTCCTCTCCTCGGGAGAGCCTGGATCTGCCACGTCCTTTCTGGCTATCTTCTCAATGTTCTTGGAAGCTGCTTCTATCTCCACGCCAGAGATATCAACCTCTTGGAGTTTTTCAATATAATCAAGGATTGAAGAAAGATCCTTTTGCATTTTCTCAATCTCTTTTTCAGAAAGGTCCAGCCTGGCCAGCTGGGCAACGTGTTCTACTTGTTCTCTAGAAATCATAAAAAATTTAATTACTTTATCTTGGAGGTTCCAGTTCTTCTGTCTCCACCAGCACCTCCTCTAAATCGTCAAGGTTTTCCAATACCAGCCCCGCTCCCCTCACCATGGCCGTCATTGGGTCTTCGATCAGCCGAGTAGGGACCTCTGTTTCCTTCTGTACCAGAACAGTTAAGCCTTTTAACTGAGATCCGCCTCCTGCAAAGTAGATCCCCTTTGTCATCACGTCAGACAAGAGTTCAGGAGGTGTTTCTTCAATCGCCGTCTTGATCTCATTGACGATTTGCCGGACAGATTTTTGAATCGCCCTCCTTACGTCCTTGGCGGAAATCATTACTTCCTCTGGAAGCCCGGTCACTAGGTTCCTCCCCCGCATTGCCATTTCCTGGTCGTCGTTGTCTTCCACAGGGTAAGCTGAACCAATATTGATCTTGATTTTTTCCGCTGTCCTTTCGCCGATCAACAGTTTGTACTCTTCTTGGGCAAAACGAATAATATCTTCGTTCAGTCTGTCCCCTGCCACTCTCAAGCTCTTTGACACCACAATCCCGCCCAGAGAAATCACTGCCACCTCAGTAGTTCCTCCTCCAATATCAACCACAAAGTTACCGTCTGCTTCCTGGACCGGAAGCCGGGCACCAATGGCAGAAGCCATGGGCTCGTCGATCAAAAAGACCTGCCTTGCACCTGCTGACCTAGCAGCATCAATCACTGCCTTTTTCTCAACCTCTGTCACTCCAGAAGGGATACCGATAATCACGCGCGGCCTTGTCCATCTTTTTTTCCTTGTTTTATTAATAAAATAACGCAGCATCTGCTCTGTCACCTCAAAATCAGAAACCACCCCAGAGATAAGGGGCCTGGTGGCCACAATGTGGGAAGGGGTCTTACCCACCATCTTCTTGGCTTCAGAACCAATTGCCAGGATTTGACCGGTTTTTTTGTTGATCGCCACCATGGAGGGCTCCTGCAGGACAATGCCTCTCCCCCTGACATAAACAACAGAGTTGGCAGTCCCCAAATCAATAGCAATATCTTCAGACAAAGCAGAACTTAATTTACCCATCATAAATTTTTTAATTCCTGAATTAATTGATTAATCTTAAGTTTTTTCAGTTCTTCTTGGTCTCTCTTTTTTAACTCAACAGAATCTTCTTTGAGGGTGTTTTCTGAGATCACAATCCTCCATGGAATTCCAATAAGGTCGTAATCAGCAAACTTCTCCCCAGCCGACTTGCCCTCTCGGTCATCGAACAGAACCTCAAATCCCTCTTTACTCAGCTGCTGGTAAGCTTCCTCTGCTTTCTGGTTCAGCTCCTCTCCATCCCCGATCCTCAGTAAATGAAAACGGAAAGGGGCGACTTCCTCAGGCCAAATAATCCCCTCATCATCGTAGTGAACTTCTACCACCGCTCCCATCAATCTCCCCAACCCTATGCCGTAAGCTCCCATCTGAATGGATTTTTCTTTGCCGTCCTGATCCTTGTAAGTAAAACCAAAGGGTTTGGTAAACTTATCTTGCTGCTTGAAAATGTTACCGACCTCGATAGCTGTCTTGATCTCCAGTTTTTTATTCTGGCACTCTGGGCACTGATGGTTCTGGTCCTCAATTATTTCTTCATTTACCGCCACTCTGCACTTGGGGCAGATATATATAGTGTCTTCCCCAGCTGGCGTAATCGTCTGAAACTCATGGGAATATTTACTGAATGTGCCCCCGGAAGCAAGGGTGTAAATGGTTTCATCCTTTATACCAGCGCGGTCGAAAATTTTAAAATAGGCATCTTTAACCTGTAAATAAAATTCATTCAGGTCTTCGGTGTCCTTATGAAAGGAATAGAGGTCTTTCATTAAAAACTCCACCCCACGCAACATGCCAGACTTTGCCCTTAATTCGTCCCGGAACTTGTCTTGGATCTGGAAAACAGACAAGGGCAGATCCCGGTAAGACTGGACAAAACCTTGGATCAGGGGAACCACGATCTCCTCGTGGGTCCACCCCAGACTGAATTCTTGCCCAGAACGATTTTCCAACTTAAACATTTCTTCATATTTCCAGCGGTCAGTCTTTTCCCAGATCTTCTTGGGGTGAAGTGCAGGCATCAAGATCTCCTGGGCAGAAATATTATAAAGCTCTTCCCGGATGATGTTTTCAATTTTTTTTACCACCTTAAAGCCGAGAGGCAGATAAGAGTAAACCCCGGCCATGAGTTTTTGCACAAATCCTCCCCTCACCAAGAGTTTGGCGTTGATGCTCTCTTCGTCCTTGGGAGCCTGCCTGGTTGTTTTAGTGAATAGTCTTGACTGTTTCATATTTTAAAATAGTCTGGTTATGTCCTGAATGGTAACCCAAACCATCAAACACAAAAGCAGGAGAAAAGAAAAGGCTGTTATCTTTTGCTCCAACCCTTCGGGAAGGGGTTCTTTCCTGATCCCCTCGATCATTAAAAACATCATTTTCCCGCCGTCTACAGCAGGAATAGGCAAGAGATTAAAAATGGCCAGATGAATAGCAATCACAGAAACAAAGTTCAAAAAGTAGCTCAGTCCCAATTCCTGGGTATTGGACAGCATCTCAAAAACCCCAATCGGACCCACCATCTGGACGCCAGAGGGCTCTCCCACAACCAAGTTACGGAGAGCGAAAGCATATCCTTGGATAACAGCCAGCGTCATTCTGGCTGTTGCCTCTAAGCCCTTAAGAGGCGCCAGATACCAGGAATAACTCCTGATCCCCACTCTTACTAGAGCAACGCCCATTGGCCCTTCTCCGCTGGGAGGAGAAGAACGAGGCACTAATGAAAATTCTTTTGTTTCTTCACCCTTCTGAACAACCAACTTGAGGCTCTCTCCCTTGTGGGCGTCAGTTATTTCCTGGACGCGGGTAATGCTGTCTACGGAAAAGTCCTCCTCTCCTATCTTTAATTTCTTAATAATGTCTCCAGCTGTCAATCCTGCCTCTGATGCCGGAGAATCTGGGGCAACCTCAGCTATCAGAACCTGGGGGTTGGAAATCTGAGGCTCCATTTCTTCAGTCACCACCACAGGTGCTCCCTTAAAGAACACCACGCTCAACAAGATAGCTGCCACAATCCAAAAAGAAAGCACTCCACCAAAAGCAATCCAAATTCTTTTCCCAACGCTCTGTTGGGAAAAACTCCTCGGATCATCGCTCTTTTCTATTTCTCCTGGCATCTTTACAAAAGCACCAAAGGGAAGCAGATTGATTGAATAAATGGTTTCTCCAATTTTTTTGCCAATCAGCCGGGGAGGATAACCCAGTCCGAACTCCTCCACCTTCACGCCAAACTTTTTGGCCAATACAAAATGGCCTAATTCGTGAAGAATAATCAAGCTAATAAGACTAAAAAAAGCAATGACGGAACTTGAAATCATTTGAGTAAATTTTACTTTTTAATTTCTTTTTTCTTTCTCTCCACCAGTTCCTCCATCTTATCCCGGTACTCTTGTACGGCCTCCTCTAATTTTTCCTTTCCTTTGTATTTGTCGTCTTCGCTCATCTTGCCCGCCTGAAAAGCCTCTTGAATCTCTCCCCAGGCCTCATCCCTCCATTTACGGATCGTCCTCCTCGCCTGCTCGTGCTTGTTGGAAACAAGGGTAATCAAATCCTCCCTGAACTCCTGGCTTAGTGGTGGAAGGCTGATCCTGACAATCTCCTGGTCTACAATGGGAGAGGTCCCCAGATCCGCCCTCTCCAAGGCCTTGACAATGTCTTCGATATAGGAAGGGTCCCAGGGCTTTATCAAAATTTGCCTCGGCTCAGGAATAGAGATAGCTGCCAACTTTTTCAGAGGATACTGTTTGCCAAAATACTCCACGCTGATGTCCTCAACCAAGGAAGGCGAGGCCCTTTCTGTCCTAATCTTCTGTAACTCCCGGCTCAAGAACCCAACTACTTTTTCCAGTTCTACTTTGAGTCCCTTGATAATGTCCTGATATGAAACTTTTTCTTCTGACATAAAAATTTATTAAATATTCATTATTAATATCTCCAGAGCTAACCTTTTATTAGTATTGGTGGTAGATATGAGATAGATTGTCTTTTGAATGGACTTGATAATGTCTTTCAACCTCAGTAATTCCCTGCTCTTTTTCTCCTTAAGCAAGAGGTCCCTAAAATGGGAAAGCCAAAGAGACAAGACATCTAAGACGTTTTCCTGTTTTGCCATATTTTCCACGTACTTGAAGCGCGTAGATAAGGGAGAATTGGAAATTTTCTTCAGCTCTTTGATTTTCTTTTTCCTATCTTCCAATTCTTCTGGTTTTTTCAAGAGACTGATCGCCTCTCCCGGCCTGCCTAAAGAATGTTGTAGAATCTGCTTTATCTTCGCCTCCGAAAGATTTTCCTTCTTTAAATATTCTTTAATATGAGTACTCTGCACTGGGTAAAATTTTATGGTTTCGCACCTGGAAAGAATAGTGGGCAAAAGAAACTTGGGATGTTCTGTCACTAAGATCAAAACGCTTTCTGCCTTTGGTTCCTCCAGGCTCTTTAAAAAACAATTCTGAGCTTCCCGAGTCATTTGGTGCGCCTGGTCTATCACTGCTCCCACCCAAGGTGAACTAATCGGTCTCAGGCTCAGCTTCCAGTTGAGATCCCTGATCTGCTTTATTTTGATACTACCTTCTTCTGGAGACACAAAATTAAAATCAGGATGGGAGACAATGTCCTGGTCGGCTTGGAAAAGAGATGAAATAAAATCCAGGGCGAGAGTCTTCTTCCCTACCCGCTCCGGCCCGCTGAATAACAAAGCATGGGGAATGTCCCCAGTGGCTATCATCTTCTGGAAAATCTTTTTTTGTTTGGAGTGTCCAATAATCATAAAGCAGGGAGCTATCTCTTCTTGCTCATTACGGCCCGCTTGTAAAGGTCGAGATTTTCCAGCATGGCACCCGTTCCCTTGGCCACACACAACAGGGAATCCTCGGCCAAAATAGCTGGCACTCCTGTTGATTTGGCTATCAGCTCCGGCAGGTTATCCAGCAAAGAACCCCCTCCTGTCATTACCATTCCCTTGTTCATGATGTCAGCGGAAAGCTCGGGAGGGGTATCACGGAGCACAAGCTTGGTCATCTGGACGATTTCAGATAAAACGTCAGACAGGGCTTCACACACGTCATTAGAGGTTATTTTGATGTTCTTTGGCAATCCCAGCGCCAGGTCCCTCCCCCGGATTTCCATTTCCTTTTCGTCCTCCAATGGAAGCGCTGTGCCAATCCTTTTTTTAATCTCATCTGCTGTCTGCGTACCAATAGCCAAGTTATATTTCTCTTTAATATAGTCTGCAATCGCAGAATTCATTTTATCTCCCGCCACCCTGATAGACCTAAAATTCACTATTCCTCCCAGAGAAATGACTGCTGCCTCTGCTGTTCCTCCTCCGATGTCCAGCACCATGTTGCCAGAACAACTATTAATGGGAACTCCGGCCCCGATGCCTGCCAGAATTGGCTCCTTTGAAAGATAGACTTCTTTTGCTCCTACGCTCAAGCCGGCCTCAATCACTGCCCTCCTTTCAGTAGAAGTAATTCCAGCTGGGACCCCAACCATGATTTCTGGCTTCAGAAATCTGAACCACCCCATGGTCTTGTCCAAAAAATGCTTCATCATAGCGTGGGTAACCCGATAATTGGCAATAACGCCATCCCGGAGCGGGCGATAAACCCGGATCATGTCAGGAGTGCGACCCATCATTTCCTTGGCCTCCTGCCCTACTGCCAGAACCGTATTATCAGAAAGGTCGACAGCTACTACTGAAGGCTCTTGCAGGGTCACTCCTTTCTTGGGAACATAAACCACGGAATTGCAGGTTCCTAAATCGATTCCTAGTCTCATTTTTATAATTGATTTTCTGTTTATTTTTATTACTAAAATGGATACCAAACTCAATTTTAAGTATAGGGGAAAGTAATAGAATTTGCAACTCCAAAAACAGGTTAAAACTTGAATATAAATTGACAAGAAAATATAATATTAGAATGACCAGAACAGGACGAAAAATAATATTCTTCTTTCTCTTTGTGGCCTTCTTTTTGCTAGCTCCGACATTGATACTTTACAGCCAGGGTTACCGCTGGGATTTTGAAGATCAAAGATTGACCCAGACCGGAGGCATCTTCTTAAAAGTGATTCCCAAGCAAGCCAGGGTCTATGTCAATAAAAAGCTCACTAAAAAAACAGACTTTCTGTTCGGTTCAGTACTGATAGAAAATCTTCTTCCCAAAGAATACAATATCCAGGTAAGAAAAACAGGCTTTTCAACTTGGGAAAAGAATCTCCCGGTGGAAGAAAAAACAGTGACAGAAGCAAAGAATGTCTTGCTCTTCCCCCAGAGCCCCCATTTTAATTTTATACAAAAAGAAATTGATCAGCTCTGGTTTTCCCCCGACAGAAAAGAGGCGATCTGGAAAGAAGAGGGAGAAGAGGGCTGGGCTCTCAAACTCTATGACCTTAATAATCAACTAAAGAGCCACCTGATCACAGAAAGGGACGTCTCTGGACAGGGAGCTGAAATTAAGAGCCTGGAATTCTCCCCTTTTGACCGAAATGTTTCTCTTCTCTGTGAGATAGAAGGGGAAACAAAAAGTTTCACTTTAGACCTGGGAAGGACTCCTCCCCGAATCACGGAAAAGGAAGAAACAGATCAAGAAACAGAGATCCCAGGACCCATTCCTGCATTCAGGCACATTGTCACTTACGGACAACAGAACAACAACTATTATTACCTGGATGCGACCGGCACCATATACCGCATCAATTCCTCATCTCTCCAAGAAGAAAAGATAGTTGAGCTACCCTCCCCCATTTCAGAGATAGAAACAGAGGAAATAGTGTTTGTCTCAGGCTTCATTTTTCTTAAAAAGGGAGGGTCATTTTATCGGATATTCCCAGAAGAAAAGAAAATAGAAAAGCTTTCCCAAAACTTTCAGGCCCTGAAGGTGTCACCGGATAACAAAAAGATGGCCTACTTTTCAGGGCATGAGATTAAGGTTCTTTTTCTTGAAGAAACAGACTCCCAGCCGAAAAGACAAAGGGGTGAGGACATCTTTCTTGTCCGCCTCTCAGAACAAATCAAAGATCTTTTTTGGCTCAATTCAGAATACCTCATCTACAACTCAGAAGGAGGGATACAGATTATAGAAATAGACAACAGGGACGGTGTCAATATTGTCAAAATCGCAGAGTTTCAAGATTCCCAGATGGTCTGGAAGCCAGAACAAGAATCTGTCTACGTTTACGCCAACCAGAGCCTCTGGTTTTCCCAACCCCTACTCCCTTAATTTTAACGGGGAAAAAGAAAAAAAGAGCTACAAGAGCTCTTTTTGGTTTTTTCGAATAAAATAAAGACTATCTCTTTCCCCACTGAGGTGCCCTCCTTGCCCCCCTGAGACCCGGCTTCTTCCTTTCCTTCATTCTTGAATCTCTCCTCAGATATCCCGCCTTCTTAAGCTTCTTGCGGAATTCAGGATTAAACTCTGTCAAGGCCCGGGCGGAAGCATGGCGCACCGCCTCAGCTTGAGCTGAAAGCCCACCTCCTCTCACTAATACAGAAACCCTGAACTTGTCCAGACAGTTCATTTTTTCAAAAGAAGCCAGAGCGGTCTTTTGAAGCGCTAAGGTGGGAAAATATTCTTGAGCCATTTTCTCATTAACCAAAAATTCTTTTTTCCCTTTTGTCCAGACCCGGATAATTGCAGTCGCAGTCTTTCTTTTGCCTACTGCCTCATAATATCCTTCCTTTTCCTCTATTTTTATCTCTTCTTTTTCTTCCTTTTCCTTCTCTTCTTTCTTTTCCTCTCCTTTCTCCTTCTTTGCCTCCTCCTTTTCCTTTTTGTCTTCTTTTTTTTCTTTCTTCTTTTTTTCCTCTTTCACCTCTTCTTTTTTCTTTTTATCTTTTGACTTCTTCTTTTTGGTCTTGGTTTTTGTTTTGGCCTTCTTTTTCTTTTCCGTATCTTTTTCCTTTTTAGATTCTTTTTTCTTTGCCATATATTTATTCACTAAATTTGAGTCTTTTTATCTGCTTTGATCTAAGCCTGTTCTTGGGAAGCATACCATAGACTGCCCTCTTCAAAACCTCGCCTGGGTTCTCAGCGAAAAGATCCTTTAAGGGTGTTTCCTTGATCCCTCCTGGATAACCTGAATGACGATAATATTTCTTCTGTTCTAGTTTTTTGCCAGTGATCTTCATTTTGGCCACGTTGTCCACTACCACCACATCCCCCATGTCCTTACGGGGAAGAAAGTCGGGTTTGTGCTTACCTCTTAAAAGGACAGCGATCCGGCTCGCCAGTCTCCCCAGAGACTTGTCTGTAGCATCAATATGATGGGTTTCCCTTTGCATAGTATTTATACTAACTCAATAATTGCCATTCTCGCAGTGTCGCTCTTACGAGAAGGTAGTTTTAAAATCCTGGTGTATCCCCCAGGCCGCTCTTTGTACTTTGGCGCAATCTCCTCCACCAGTTTTTTGACCACTTCGTCTGAAAAATGCTTTGCCAGTAGTCGCCTGGTTTGAAGATTGTCTTCTTTAGCTTGGGTAATCTTTTTTTCAATAAAACCGGCCAGTTCTTTGGCTTTAGCTTCCGTGGTCTTGATCCTGCCTCTTAAAACAAGCTCTCTGGATAGCGAACGTAAAAGAGCTTTTCTCTGATCTTTAACCCTACTTAGTTTTCTTCCCTTTTTTCTTTTTTTCATCTTTGGGTTTTGACTTCTTTTCTTTTGACTCCTTTTCCTCTTCAGCAGGAGATTCTTCTTTTTCTTTCTTCGCTTCCCCCAGGCCTCCGCAGAACAAATTAAAATGCTGCGATAAGATACCGCATGATTTTGCAAGAGCTTCCTTTGGAGTGATGGTCCCATCTGTCTTGACTTCAATGGAAAGTTTGTCAAAGTCTGTCCTCTTCCCTACCCTCATATTCTTAACCTTAAAGGAAACCTGTCGCACTGGAGTAAAGGCCGCATCAACCAGCATAGTGCCCACATCCAGCTTCTCTTTCTTTCTTTCTTCGGCTGTGACATAGCCGATTCCTTTTTCTACTGTAATCTGCATATCAAGTTCTGCTTTCTTTTCAGTAAGGGTGGCAATATGAGCATCCTCATTGACCAACTCCAACTGGGAAGGAAGGTCTAAATCTTTTCCAGTGACTTTCTTTTCTCCTTTAACCTTGAGCGTAGCTGTCTGGGGCTCGTCAGCAAACATCTTGAACCTTAATTGCTTGAGGTTGAGCATGATCTGCACCACATCCTCTTTCACCCCCGGGATAGTGGTAAACTCATGCGGGACGTCTTTCACCTTGAATTCAGTCACCGCACTTCCCTCCAGGGAAGAAAGCAAAACGCGCCTTAAGGCGTTGCCGACGGTGACTCCGTAACCAGGATAGAGAGCCTCTATCTCAAACACAGCTTCGTTATCGTCTTTCTTATTGATTTTAGGTTCGCGAGGTAAAGGAATCATATTTTTGGTTGAAAATTATAAAAATGTTTTAGTTTCGACAAACTTTATCTTGAATAAAACTCGAAAATAGAAGATATTTGTACGGGCAGAGAAGCTTCTTCTTTAGTAGGTACGCCAACCACCTTTCCTTTTAATTCCTTTTTGTCAACCTCCAGCCAAGAAGGTGCGTCTGTCTTTTCCAGGATCCGATTGATCTCTTTCACTATCTCCTTGTTTTTCTTGTTGGATTTCAAGGCGATCTCGTCCTCCACGTGCAGACGACGGGAAGGAATATTGCTCGGCCTTCCATTAATTAAAAAATAGCCGTGGGAAACCATCTGCCTCGCCTTTTCACGGGAGAGTGTGAATCCCATGCGATAGACAACATTGTCCAGACGCATTTCCAGCATCTGAACCAAGAGAGCAGAAGTGTCTTCCACCTTCCCTAATTCTGCCATCGCCTTTTTCGCGTATTTGCTGAATTGGGCCTCCCTAAGACCATACCATTTCTTAAGCTTCTGTTTTTCTGCCAACTGCCTGGAGTATTCTGAAGGACGGCCCTTCCTTCTCTTCCCTTTCGGACCTGGAGGATAAGGCCGACGGATGATCGAGCACTTGGGCGAATAACAACGTTCGCCTTTTAGAAAAAGTTTTTCGCCAGCCCTCCGACAAATTTTGCATTTTGGATCTTGCATTGATTTCTATTGTTATACTCTTCTGGGTTTCCTGGGACGGCATCCATTGTGAGGGATGGGAGTCACATCCTTGATTGAAACCATATTAACGCCCCGCGCAGCTAAACTCCTCAAGGCTGAATCCCTGCCGGGACCCACTCCTTTGACAAAGACCTTGACCTCTTTGATCTTGAGCTTGTCAACAGCCTGGCTCATTGCCTCAGCTACCTTAGAAGCTGCAAAAGGGGTACCTTTCTTTGTTCCCTTGAATCCGATCTTCCCAGTAGAAGTCCAGTAAAGCGTGTTCCCCTTTTCATCAGTCAGGTTAATCTTAGTGTTGTTATAGGAAGAACTAATATAAAGACGCCCCTTTTTGGTTTTTTTAGGAGCCTTGACTTTTACGTCTTCAACAGCAGACTTTACCTTTGCTCTTTCCTCTAGCAGCTCTTCTTTAGTTTTGCTTACTACTCGTTTCTTACCCATGGTATTGAGTTTAAATCTCTAAATAAAAACAGGTTAAAAAAATATTATTTGGGAGAAGGTGGTGCCTTTCTTCCAGAACCCACCGTTTTTCTTACGTTTCCGCGGACGGTCCGGCTATTGGTTCTTGTCCTCTGTCCCCTCACTGGGAGGCCTTTCTTGTGGCGCATCCCTCTCCAGCTCCCGATGTCCTTCAAGCGCTTGATGTTCATCATCCTCTTTCTTCTCACCTCCCCTTCCACCTGGTAGTCTTTCTCAATGACTTCCTTGAGCCTCCCGATCTCTTCTGGTGTCAAATCCTTTGCCTCGGTGACAGGGTCAATATTTGTCCTCTCCAATATCTCCTCACTAGAAGAGCGGCCTATCCCGAAAACATAGGTTAAGGCGATCCTGATCTGTTTATCTTCTGGTATGTTGACACCTGCGATTCTTGGCATAATTAAGCAAAGGGAAATTAGCCCTGTCTCTGTTTGTGTTTAGGGTTTTTCTTACAAATGACGTAAACCTTTCCTCTTCTCCTGACGATCTTGCAGTCCTTACAAATTTTCTTAACTGAAGATTTGACTTTCATAAATGAAACAAAAAAAATAATAATTTTCAATAAATATTAATTTATTCTTCAAAAATTTCTTCTTTATTTTTAGGTATGCCTGTAAACAATCCGTCCCCTCTTGTCGTCGTAAGGGGTCATTTCCACTGTGACCTTGTCGCCGGGGAGGACCCGTATGTGATACATCCTCATTTTTCCGGCCAAGTGACAGAGAGCTTCTTTTCCATCCTCTAATTCTACTTTGAATTTTCCTGCAGGTAAAGCCTTGATGACCGTTCCTCTCTTTTTAATCTTTTCCTCTTTGGACACTATTTAGAATTATTATTATATTAGTTCTTATTGACTTCTCTGAATATACAACAAAAAATTATGAACTTCAAACAGAAAGTCCTTTTTGTTTATTATTTTAATGGAGAATTGAATAAAAACTTCCCGATTTATACGATTTAGTTTACCAAAAGTTTTCTCAACCGTCAACCCCAAATCATAGTTCTTCAAAGACAGGATAGTCAATCTCTATCTTGGCCACATTACTGGGAATGTTGGAAGCCCAGAAAGGTGAAATTTTAATCTTAGCTTCCTGAATTTCAGACTGGTTTTCCAAGAAAAGTTTGGCATCTTCTTTAGACTTTCCACTAATCCGCTGTTTGAGGGATTCTGTATCCAAGCTGGAAAAAATGTCTGCCGAAAGGTCAAGGCTAAGCACCACCTCTCCCCCCTCCACGTCCACAGCATGAGAGGAATAATCAATCTCAATAGTATCATTATTAATTTCTTTTTGTTCTGGTATCTCGGAAAGAATGAATTCTCTACTGTAATCGCGGAGTTCTTGTTCTGCTACTCCAATGGTAACCCCCCTGATTTCCGCCTTACAATTGAATTTTTCAACCTCGTCCCCTGCCGCTGCCAAGCAAGAAACATCAGTCACTTCAAGTTCTACAGCATCAGGCAAGAAAAAATAACTGCCGGACAGTCTCTCTCTCAATCTCTGAACTGCTTTTCCTCTTGCTTCCTCTTCAACCTGCTCCTCTGCTTTGCTCACATCCTCTTGGGTTACCTGGGTGGTTTCTCCTCCTCCCGTCATTGGCTGGAGCGATTCTCCATAAAACTTTGTATATTTTGGAGTCCCCCGGTACACAAAGATAGAAAAATGGGCAGGCCCTATATTATATTCTTCTCCTGGCTCTGCTGCAACCACAGAAACATCAACATAGCGGGGAATCAGCTCACCCCCCCTTATCTCTGCGCCCGGCACATTGATCTTGTTTTTGGATTTAAACATCTTGCCTTCGTCAGAAATAAACCTCGTTCCCGCCAGCCAGGTCTCAGAATCAGTAGTGTAAGCATTATAGAGCCTGATGACACCCTCTGCCTTTTTGGTAATTTTCCCGGTAGCTGAAAACGCCTGGGAATAATCTGTGGTCGCCTCAAAGAATTTGCCAGGAAGAACCCCCTCTGTCGAGTCTGTCTCCTGGGTATCAGTGCTGACCTGGACACGGTCACGGAAAGAAACCTTTTCTATGCTGGGCACAATCTGAATCTCAGCCTCTGAGAAATAAATCCCACCGAAGAATACAGCTACCAAAAGGACAGGTAAAATCAGCCAAAATCCCTTTTTGCTTTTCTTTTCCGGCTCAAAGTCCGGTAGAGATTCTTCGTTTTTTTCAGGGGAAGGCTGGGTCCCTGGGGGGACAATGTCTCTTACTTTATTTTTCATTAGTGGTTAAAATTTTTCAAAAAAAATGATTGAAGTAATATTGTTCTATTGTATCAAAAAAATACTTTATTTTGAATAAAGTACCTGTTGTGAAAAACAATATCTTCTTCCCTAGTCCAAAACCGCCTTGATTCTCCTCACGCCAGCGCTTGAAGATTCTTCTTTTGTAATCTTAAAATGTCCGAGTTCTCCTGTACTCTCCACGTGAGGTCCAGCACACAATTCCTTGGAAAAAGACCCCTCAGAACGGCCAGCTACAGAATAAACACTCACCCTCTCAGGATATTTTTCCTTTTCAAAGACGGCTAAGGCTCCCTGCTCTATTGCCTCGTCGTATGAAAATTCTTCTTTCTCGACCGGAAGGTCCTGTTTAATTTTTTCGTTAACCAGTTCTTCTACTTTTTTGATTTCTTCTTCTGTCAATGGTCGGGGATGAGAAAAGTCAAACCTCAAACGCTGGGGAGTGATATCAGACCCTTCCTGTTTAACATGCTCTCCCAGAACCTGGCGCAAGGCTGCCTGCAGCAGATGGGTCGCTGTGTGCAACTTGGTTGCCTCATAGGTCGCTTCTTTACCGATCCCCCCGAATTTCTTTTCCGCCCCTGCCCTGGAAACTTCCTGATGCTTTTCAAATTCTCTCTGAAAGACCTCTCTTATGGTCTTCTCGGAAGAAGGAGGAATTTCTTCAGCAAAGTAAGTATGTAGCTCCTCTAAAGAAAGTTCTAACGGGAAACCGTATGTTTGATATACAAAGAATAATTTTTCTCCCAACTTTTCCTCTTCTTTCTGCCAGATTTTGTAGGAAGTCTCGCCCGAGGGGCCAACTTCCAGAGACTTCTTTTGACCGATAAATTCTTCAAAAATCTTATGTAGTTCTTCCAGCCCCTGTTCCAAGGTTTCTTCAAATTTCTCTTTTTCCTTTTGGGCCATCTCAAGGATCCCTGACTCAAAAGAGCTGAGCTCAGGGTAGGCGTTCTGGTAAACTGAAATTTCCTCTTTAAGGAGAATTGAAAGAAAATCATCTGGCATGTCCAAAAGCTTTCCAAACCTGATCACCCTTCTCAAGAGGCGCCTCAGGATATAGCCCCTTCCCTCGTTAGAGGGAAGCACTCCAGCTGCCCCCAAAAATACAATACCGCGGCCGTGGTCAGCAAGGATACGGAACAATTCGATCTGAGATTGATATTTTTTTCCTGAAACTTCCTCCAGCTTTTCAATGATCGGAGAAAAAAGGTCTGTTTCATAAGCTGAGGGTTTTTTCTGCAGGACAGCCGTAATCCTTTCAAAGCCAATACCCGTGTCTATGTTGGTCTGAGGAAGGAGTTCGTATTCACCTCCTTCGTTTTTTAGATATTGCATGAAAACAAGGTTCCAGAGCTCAACAAAACGGTTGCACTGCTCACAGTTCGGACCACAGTCCGTACTCCCGCATCCCTTATCCTCTCCCCGGTCATAAAATATCTCAGAACAAGGGCCGCAGGGTCCGGTCTTTGACACCGGTCCCCAAAAATTGTCTCCCATACCAAATTCTTTTATTCTTTCTTCTGGGACGCCCTGCTGCTTCCAGATCTCGAAAGCCCGTTTATCTTTTGGCACGCCTTTCTCTCCTCTAAACACGGTTACCCATAACTTCTCTTTTTCAAAACCCAGCTCTTTAACAAAAAAATCAAGAGCGTACTGAATAGCTCCCTCCTTAAAATAATTTCCCTCTTCATCCACCCCAACAGACCAATTTCCAAGCATTTCAAAAAAGGTGTGATGGGTGTCGTCTCCCACCTCTTCAATGTCACCAGTGCGGAAGCACTTCTGGCAGGAAGCCAGGTGGCGACTACCAAAATCTTCCAAAGGGTCCTTCACCCCCTGCAGATAAAGAGTAAACTGCTGCATCCCGGCAGTAGTAAAAAGCACAGAAGAATCTTCTGGTATCAATGAAGAAGAAGGAACAATCTTGTGTCCCCTCTGATTAAAAAAATCAAGAAATTTTTTTCTTATCTCGTTAGCCTTCATCTTCCAAAGTGTTAAATGCAAGATTAGGTGTAGCGGTCAGCTACAGCTGAAGCCACGTAGGACTCTGGCTTTATCTTTGCCTCAAAACCATTCCCCCTGATCAATCCGACCACCTCTTTTATCATCTCTCTAGTACCCCCATTTTCTCCAATATCAGCATGAATGTAGCGGAGTTGGTGATTATACTCTTCTTCCTTTTTCATGCGTTCGTTAAAAGCCTCTCTAAAGTGAAGGGCCAGATCGCAAGAAATGAGCACCTCTTCTAGTATTCTTTCTCTTAAAGAATAAAATTTCCTGTTCTTGTATTTGATCTTTTTAAGAAAGAACCTCCCTCCTTCCCCAGAGCGCAAGACCACAATGGCTACTGGAAAGTCAGGCTCCTTTCCTGAAGAGGAATCACAACCAATAATAATATCATAAAACTTTTCTTTGTCCTGCTTAAAATAATTGATGATCTCATCAATCACGCCAGGCATTTCCAAAGTCCCGCAGGTTGGATTATAAAAGGTGCCCTCCAAGATAAGGGGGTTTTTTCTGGGCTGAGATAAGTTTAATTCTAAGTCTCCTTTAGACATATCTTTAACTGCTTTAATAGTCCATCTAACAATAATTAGAGACAAAAATCAAGTGAGAACCCTATCTTTCCCGGACCAATCTTATAATCTCAAAAAATTCGTCCGGTTTAAGAGAAGCTCCGCCAATCAACAATCCCTGGAATTGAGATTCTGAGATAAAGCCCACAGCATTCTCGGCATTGACGCTTCCCCCGTACAAAGTAGGATGATCGCTTCCTATAGCCTCTTTTAAGGATAAATTAAACTCCTTGGCCTGCTCATAACTGCAGGGCTCGCCAGAGCCAATGGCCCAGAGGGGCTCATAAGCTACAATGACTTTCTTTTTTTGTTCTTCTCCGAGTTCCTGAAGGGCAGCTCCTGCCTGGCCAAGCTTGTCAATGCACACAATGGGCCGCAATCCGTGTTTAAGAGCGGCCTTGATTTTTTTATTGACCATCTCGTCAGTCTCAGAAAAATATTTTCTCCTCTCTGAATGACCAATAATAACATATCTGCATCCCATGTCCCGCAGCATGAGGGGAGAGACTTCTCCAGTGAACGCTCCCTTTTCTTCCCAGAAACAATCCTGGGATCCCAATTCAATCCGCTGTTCTTCTGGCTCATGCTCCTGCTCTTTTCTTAAAACAGGAAGATAGGGAAAGGGGGGACAGATAACTACCTCCACTTCGCCGAGGTCTTCTATCTCCTCCCTGACGCTTTCCTGAATAGTACTAAAAAGAACCCCTGCTTTTTTCTCAGCAATAGGGTTCAATTTCCAGTTGGCAACAACAAAAATCTTCTTCATACAAACTGTCTAGGATATCTGTTCCCTCAGATAAGCTGCTGCTTTTTCCGGTTCAATAGTTGAAATTTCCATCCTGGTCCCGATCTCAAACCCCGCAAAGGTTGAGGTTTTGGGAAGAATGGTCCAATGCCAATGGTAGTAAGAGTGATCCTTTCCGTCGCAGGGAGCAGTATGGAGGTAGAAGTTATAGGCCGGGTCTCCAAGCCCTTCATAGAGTGCTTTCATGGACATCTGGAAGGCTTCAGCTAGGTACTTCTTCTTCTCATCATCTATCCTCTCAAAATAAGCAAGGTGCTCGGTAGGAGAAACAATCACCTCAAAGGCCATCTTGGAAGCAAAAGGACAGAGGGCGGAAAAATACTTGTTTTCAAAAATGATCCGGGTTTTATTTTTCCTCTCCCACTTGTTCATCTCGCAATAAATGCACTTTTTGTTTTTCTGGAAATACTGCTTGGAATTGGAAAGCGCCTTGTTGAGGTCAATATCAATCAAGGGAGTGGTGATGATCTGAGAGTGAGGATGGGGCTGGGAAGCTCCAGCTTCCGGCCCGTGATTATGAAATATGGAAATGTAATTGACGAATTTCTTGCCCATCAGATCCAAATACCTCTGTTTATAGGCATCAAAAATCTCCTCCACTTCATCAACTTTCAGCTGAGGAAAGTGTTTTTTATGGTCCCGGAAAATAACCAGCTCGCAAAAGCCCACTGCATTCATCCGCTGATAATATTTCCCCTCCTTTTCCTTGTCCAGCTTGGTATAGGGCTTGAGGGCGGGATACTTATTGGGGATAACAACCGTTGACCAGTCGTCTGGAATCTTAGCTTCCTTTTTAGGCCTGTCTTCTGCGCTCCTCCGATAACGATCCTTGCCCTTGCTAGAATAAATCAAAAGAGGCTCCTCCTGAGTCTCAATATTACAAAAAGGACAATCCTTTTTCGACATTTTGATCTTTTGTCTTTTTTGCTTTTTAAAAGCATGAGGACGCTTTGCCCTGCCGGTCGCCACTACCACCCAGTCTTTGGAGACCAGGTCGTAACGCAACTCAGAGGGAAGTTTTGATCTGTCCTTTTTATTTTTTTCTGCCATAAATTCCTTTTATCATATTAATTCTTATCCTTAAAAGATCCTTACCCATGTTGACCATATGCTTGAATTTAACCTTGCTGTCCGGGTCGTTTATCCAAGTCACAGGCACCTCTTGAATCTTATAACCCATCTTTTTGGCAACCACCAGAATTTCCGGATCAAAAGCGAAACGATCAATCGTGCACTGGGGAAAGATTTCTTCTGTCGCTTTTTGAGAAAACCCTTTAAACCCACATTGGGTATCCCAGATCCCCCAGAGGCCGCACATTATCTGAACCATTAAATTGAAAACGTCTCCCACTCTCCTCCTCCACCAGGGCTGGGGAACAGCAAGCTTGGCGCCTTCAATGTCCCGGGAACCAATCACTACTTCGTATCCTGCTTCAAATTCAGGCCACATTCTCTCCACATGGTCGAGAGTAGTGGAATTGTCAGCGTCTGTAAAAACCCGGTACTTACCCTGAGCCTCCAGCATTCCTTGTCTTACCACATAGCCCTTGCCGTGATTTTCTTTATTGTCTATCAATCTTAAGTTCCTGATTTCCGGAGTAAGCTTTTGCACCACCGTGGCCGTGTTATCTTTAGATCCATCATTGACAACAATAATTTCCCAGTGGTAGGCCTGGGTCTTGAGATAATTTTCGACTTCTTTCAGGGTTTTAGTTATCCGCTTCTCTTCATTATAAGCTGGAATAACCACAGAAAGATGAGGTTGATCTTCCATGATATCCTCTTAAATTTAAGATTATAAAGTTTATTTAATTATTGTATCAAACCCTAGATAATAGGTAAAGAAAACAACACTGGAAAAAAAATGGGACCTATAATCTGAGTTACAGGCCCAAGGTAGATATAAAAAAGAGCTATTTATTGGAAACGAGGTGGGAATTATTTCTTGGCATATGTATCTTCCGAACTGTACAGTTGTAGCCACAAGAGCAAGCGACATAGGCCACAGCAACGCCACTCATCCCTCTCTTTTTCCGGAAAGGTACCACTAGTTTTCTCCCCCCTCTTAGATCACCATGATCTCTACAGTAAATTCGATGGATGTCTAACAGACACATTTGTTCTTCTTTAATCTTTTCAATATATTCTGCATCCAATTCGCTCAAAAAATTGGAGAAAATAACTTCAACCCTCGCAACAACACGGGCAGGAAGATGATTGTCTTCGCATCGCTTATTCAGATTCTCGAGCAATCTTTCCTCCACCTAATCACCTCTTTTTAAGTTTTGGACTATTATAACTCCTCTTGATTATTTTGGCAAAAATAAGAGGGCATAAATATTTAATGCCCACTAGACCCAGGGTAGTTTCCTGTCTGGGTTTGATAAAAAATCAACCAACTCTTTGAACGAAGAGAATTTACCATCTTTCATAGCCACAGGTTTTTTGATCCTTTGCTCGGCCGCTTCAAGCTGAAGCGTGCATTCTTCAATTATCCTCACATACCAATTCATGGTCACAGATTCCTGGAGACAGCAGATCTGATCTTTTGTCTGGAACAGATACTCATCTCCGTCATCGTCTGTAATCACCAAGCTTGGACATCCCTTGCGCCACATAAGGCAAAATGTTACCGGTGTAAACACCATTCCATCCCAACCTCCTTTTTTAATTGTTCCTAAAATATAGAATACTATTTGATTCTTGTCAAAACCAGGCACTTTTCTTCAGTCACAGCCAGGGTATGCTCAAAGTGGGCAGAAAGGGATCCGTCTTCAGTCTCATAGCCATAACCATCTTCTGATTTCTTGATCCTCCAGTCTCCAGCACTGAGCATTGGCTCCAGACAAAAACACATTCTGGGTTTAATCTTGGGCCCTTCTCCCCTTTTCCCATAATTTAAAATCTGTGGCTCTTGGTGTAATTCCCTGCCGATTCCATGGCCACACAATTCTCTGATCACGCCGAACCCTTGAGACTTGATGTGCCTCTCAATAGTATTGGAAACGTCCCCAAAAGTATTGCCGGGCCTGGATTTTTTAATCCCTCGCTTGAGTGCCTTTTTCGTGGCCCGGATCAGCCTCCTTGCCTCAGGGTTAATCTCCCCTACGGGAACGGTCACTGCCATGTCAGCATGGAACCCCCTGTAAAACACGCCCAAATCTAAGGAAAGAATGTCCCCTTCCTGGAGCTTCCTGCCTGAAGGTACAGCATGCACGATCTGCTCGTTTACAGAAGCGCACAGAGCAGCTGGATAACCCTCGTAACCCTTAAATGATGGCTTACCCCCAAAATCTAAAATAAGGCTCTCAGCGAGCCTATCCAGTTCTTCAGTGGTAATACCAGGAGCAACCCTCTCTGTAAGTTCCTTCATCACCTGAGCCAATATGCCACTCCCTTCTGCCATTATTTCCAGGTCTTTGGGAGACTTGATTGGGATCATTTTTTTAGGGCCTTCAAAACGTCTTCAAAAACGTCTTCAATGCTCTGTTCCCCATTGATTTTTACAAGCTTTCCTCTCTCCTGATAATAATCAATCACTGGTTTTACGTCTGTGTCAAACCAGCCCAGTCTTGCCTTTACTCCCTCAATATCATCATCCTCACGAGTGACAAGGCCACCTCCGCATTTGTCGCACTTGTCAATTTCCTTGAATTTTCCCACAAAAGGGATAATCCTGCCGCACTGACTGCACATCCTCCTCTTGGTGAGCCGCTGGATGGCTTCTTCCTTAGAAATGTCAATCAGCAGTACTTGGGTATGCTCCAGCCATTCATACCAGTCTAAAGCCTTTTTTAACATACGAGCCTCCAGAACCGTCCGGGGACTACCGTCAATAATTATACCCTTAAATTCTTTTTTTTGCTTAAACTCTTCGAACTTTTCCATCCAGATATTAAAGACAACAGGGGTGTGAACCCTCTTGCCATTGTCTATTTGGCGGGCAATCTTTCTCCCTGTAAAGTCATCTTTTTTCTTCCTTGACCTCAGTAGGTCTCCGCTTCCCATGTATTCCAGGGCCATTTCCTCTTTCAGGAGCCGGGCCTGGGTGCCTTTCCCAGAACCAGGAAGTCCTAAGAATATGACGACTAGGGGCTTTTCTTCTGACTGGTTAGAATGTTTCATAGGCTCGCATTTCTAATTGAGTTTGTATTCTCTGGACAGTGTCTAAGATCACAGACACCACGATGACAATCGAGGTGCCGCCGATCAGAAACCTAAAAACAGTGATCTGGGTTATGGCCTGGACAACAGAGGGCATCAAAGCAATCATGGCCAAAAAGAGCGCACCCAAAGGCAGTATCCTCTTTAAGACAAAATTCAAAAATTCTGCTGTAGGTTTCCCCGGTCTGATGCCTGGGATGAACCCCCCCATTTTCTTGAGGTTGTCAGCAATGGATTCAGGCTCAAAAGTAATCATAGTGTAAAAATAGGTAAATAAAAAGATGAGCACAAAATAGAGGGCTCCGTAGATCAGGGAATTATTAAAAAAATCAAGCACTGACTGGGCAACCTGACCCCAGAATCCTTCTGATCCCACTAAAAAGTTGGCGATCATGGAAGGAAAACTCAAGATTGAAAGCGCAAAGATAATGGGAATCACTCCAGCCGGATTGACGCTGATAGGCAAATAGGTTGAGGTGCCCCCGTACATCTTTCTTCCTCTCACCCGTTTAGCATAAGAAACAGGGATGTTTCTCCTGGCCTTTTCAATCAGGGTTACTGCTGCAATTACTAAAAAAGCCATAAAGACAAAGATTAAGTAAGAAGGGAGCATTTCCGGCTTGAAGTCTGCAATCAATTGGCCAAAGTTGCGCGGAAAATCAGCAATGATACCAGCAAAGATCAACAATGACACACCCCTGCCGATTCCCTTTTCTGAAATCAGCTCTCCCAACCACATCAAAAGCACTGTGCCGGCAGTAACCGTGGCAATGATATTGAGCTGCCCCAGCCAGTTGGTAGGTTCAATCACCCCCTGCTGGGAAAAGAGGTTGATCATGGCAAAAGCCTGCAGAGCAGCTAAAGGAACAGTGGCAATCCTGCCGTATTGCTCAAATTTTCTCTTGCCCTCCTCTCCTCCTTCCTTGTACATTTCTTCGAGACGGGGAAAGATCATGGTCAAGAGCTGCAGGATGATGGTGGCTGTAATGTAAGGACCCAGCCCGAGCATGATAATGGAAACCCTTTCCAGGGCTCCTCCAGTGAACAGGTTCAACAACCCCAAGACCTGGAACTGCTCAAACATTTGTTGAAGGTTCTCCTGCCTGATCCCAGGCACTGGAATGTTGGCCATGATCCTGAAAACAACAAAGACCCCCAAAACGAAGAGGATCTTGTTCCTCAGTTCCTTGATCCTGAAAACTTGGAGAACATTCTCAAACCACATAGTATTGATTATTTAATCTTCCCTCCTGCCTTTTGTATCTTTTCTTTAGCAGAAGCTGAAAAATCGCATCCTTCAAAGGTCAACTCCTTGGAAATATCACCAGATCCCAGGACCTTAACCTCCGGAGTTTCTCCTTTAATCCTAGCAACCAATCCCTTTTCCAGCAATGACTGGGGGGAAACGACTTCCCCTTTTTCAAAACTCTTGTCAATCTTCTTGAGGTTGACAATTTCCGGCTTAGGCGTCTTTGGTTTAAACTGATATCCCCGGAGCTTGTGATATTTCTTAATGATGTCCCGAATAGCAGGCATCATTCTTCTCCCAGAACGGGTATGCTGCCCCTTCAATCCTCTGCCAGCATAGGTGTCACCCCTTCCTTTTCTCTTTTTCTTTTTCTTTTTGTGGTCTGGTTTTACTTCGTGTAATTGCATAAAAACAAATGGTTTAACTATTTTTCCTTTTCAGCTGATTCTTTCTTCCTCAGCTTCTTCAAGGCTTTCAGGGTTGCCTTGGCATTGTTCATCTTATTGGTCGTCCCCCCCAAAACCTTAGAAGAAATGTCTTCTATGCCTGCCAGCTTACAGATAACCCTCACTGTCCCTCCAGCCACCATTCCCCTTCCCTTGCTCTGGGGCTTGATAAGGACCTTGGCGGCCCCAAACTTAGCCTCCACTGGGTGGGGAACGGTTCCATCCTCCATGGGAACTTCAATAAGGTTCTTTTTTGCTAGACGGCTGGCCTTCTCAATAGCCTTGGCCACATCCAGCCCAGAAGCGACTCCCACTCCTACTTTTCCCTTTTTATCCCCTACTACCATCACAGCCCTGAATCTCAGTTTCTTTCCTCCCTCTCGGGTATGCGAAACCCGAGCCAGGTCTAAGAGCTTGCTTTCAAATTCATCGTCTTTTCTTCTTCGGTGTCTCTTTTGTCTTCTGTTGGCAACCATGTTGATTGATTAATTATAAATAAAATTAAAGCTTAAGTCCTCCTTTTCTCGCTCCCTCTGCCAGAGCCTTGACCCGGCCGTGATATTTATATCCCGCCCTGTCAAAAACCACCTCTTTAACCTTCATCTCCTTTGCTTTTTCAGCAATCATTTCTCCTACCTTAAAAGCCTTTTCTGTCTTTGTTAGGGATTTCTTCTTGGACTTTTTTCCCTTTTTCGCTCCTGCTTTCAGATCCAGGTCAGTGGCTGAAGCCAGGGTCACCTCTCTCTCGTCGTCTATAAGCTGGGCATAAATATGCTTATTGGAACGGAAAACGCAAAGACGCGGCTTTTTTGCCGTACCAGAAATCTTTTCTCTGATCCTCTGGTGTCTCTTTTTCCTTTTTTCTCTTTTGTCTTCGGTTTTCATAAATATTGATTCAAGGTTTAAAAGGCACTGGGTCCAGTGGCTACCCTCTTCCCGGGCTTCCTCCTGACGTGTTCTCCTACATAACGAATACCCTTGCCCTTGTAGGGCTCAGGCGGCTTGACCTTTCTGATCTTGGAAGCAGTAAGCCCCACCAGTTCTTTGTCGATTCCGGAAACAGTAATAATGTTATTGTCTACAGAAATGTCCACGCCTTCTGGACTCTCCATCTCCACAGAATGAGAATACCCAACCTTCAAGACCAGAGTATCTCCTTGCATGTTGGCCTTATATCCCAAGCCCTGAATCTCCAGTTTCTTTTCGTACTCCTTGACCACGCCATCTACCATATTCTGGATGAGCGCCCTGGTCAAACCCCAGTAAGCCTTGGTCTGCTTAGTCTTTTTCTGAGGAGTCACTATCACTTCTCCATCCTTGACCTCAGCCTTGATCTCAGGCCGAATTTCCCGAGAGAGCTCTCCCTTAGGCCCTTTGACAGTCACCTTTCTCCCTTCTACTGTCACCTGGACGTTTTCTGGAATTTCAATTGGTTTTTTGCCTACTCTGCTCATAATGTTTACCAAACCTTACAGATTAATTCGCCTCCCAGGTTTTTCTGCTTGGCTTCCTTGCCTGTCATCATGCCCTGGGAAGTGGAAATGATGGAAATCCCGTACCCTCCCCTCACTGGCTTGATTTCCTGGGCATTGATATAAATTGGCTGCCCGGGCTTGGAAACCTTTTTCAAACCAGAGATAAGGGGTTCTTTTCCATTATACTTAATTTTTATTAAAATCATTTTCTTGGGTCCCCTCCCCTTCTTCGCCACCTTCTCCAAAAAGCCTTCCCTCTCCATGATCTTGGCGATCCTAAATTTAAACTTGGAAAAGGGTACCTTGATCCTTTTCTTTAATACTGCCTGGCCATTCCTTATTGATGTGAGCATGTCAGCTACAGTGTCCATATATTTTACCAGCTACTCTTTTTAACGCCAGGGATAAGACCTTTGTTCGCTAATTCTCTGAAACATATTCTGCATAATCCAAATTTTCTCATATAACCTCTCCTCCGTCCACACCTAAAGCACCTCCTCACCACGCGGGTCGGGTATTTGGGTTTCTTTTTTGATTTTGCGATCTGAGATTCTTTAGGCATAATTTTTTAAAAATTTATTCTTGGATGGGAAAACCCAACAACTTCAATAGGGTGATCCCTTCTTCTTTTTCGTCAGTGGTAGTCACGATCGTGATTTCCAGGCTGAATATTTTTTTTGCTTCTTCGGGCAGGATTTCAGGGAAAGCAATATGCTCCTTAAGCGGGATGGTCAGGTTTCCGTATTTGTCAAAGGAGCTCTTCTTGATCCCTTCAAAGTCCCTGGAACGGGGCAAGGCAATATGGATCAATCTCTCCAAAAAATCATACATCCTCTTTCCCCTGAGGGTGACCTTGACCCCAGCTGGAGAACCTTCTCTCAATTTAAAGCCTGAGATTGACTTCCTAGCCTTGGTAATCACTGGCCTCTGACCCGTAATCTGGGTAAAGGCGCTAATGGCGCTCTCTATCACCTTTTTCTCCTCATTAGAGCTCTTCCCAGCTATCATCTTACCGATTCCCATGTTAACTACTACCTTGTCAATCTTAGGTACGGCTGCCTTGTTGTCATAGCCAAATTGTTTCATCATCGCGGGAACCGCTTCCTTGCTGTATTTTTCAGGTAGATGCTTCATATTTTCTTCCCGCACTTTTTACAGATGCGGTGTTTTTCTCCTTTGGTTTCTTTATGTCCGACTCGGGTCGGCTTGCCGCAATGAGGGCAAACCAGCTTCACGTTGGAAGCGTGGATAGGGGCTGGTATTTCCACTATCTGTCCCTGTTCGCCTGTTTTCTTGGGTCGCTGGTGCTTCTTAACCACGTGCACTCCTTCCACTACCACCCTATCCTGCTTGGGGAAAACCTTCAACACCCTTCCCTTTTTGCCTCTTTCATTCCCGGATATGACCAGGACCGTGTCTCTTTTTTTAATATTCATAATCTTAATCTTTTTTGAAAATTTATACCAATTCCGGAGCCAGAGAGGCGATCTCTTCAAATCCAGCTTCCCTGACCTCACGGGCTACTGGGCCTAAAATCCTTCCCCCTTTGGGTCTCTTGGTCTTTCCTTCTAAAATCACACAGGCATTGTCGTCAAAACGGATATAGGAACCGTCTACCCTCCTGTATTCCTTTCTCTGGCGGACAACCAAAGCCCTCACCACTTCGTGTTTCTTGACGTCGCGTCTCGGTTCAGCTTTTTTGACAGAAGCAACAATAACGTCGCCGAGCCTAGCGTATCTTCTTCTGGTTCCACCCAAGACCTGGATGCATTCCACGAGCTTGGCTCCGCTGTTATCAGCTACCTTAAGTCTGGTTCCTAATTGAATCATGTTTTACTCGTTTTCTTTTTCTTCAACAGGCTCAACTTTTTTTGGTTCAGGAGCGACAGCCCCTTCTTCAGTTTCAATTTCTTCTTCAATCTCCTCTTCCTCTGGCTTGATCTCCCGGTGCTCAAGAATCTTTACCACCTTCCATCTCTTTTCCTTGCTAAATGGTTTGGCCTCTTCGATCAAAACCTTGTCTCCAACCTGGCTTTCTTCTTTCTCATCGTGAGCCTTGTATTTTTTATGGAACTGATATTTTCTTTTGTATTTGGGAAACTCCTTCCAGCTCTCCACCCTGACCACAACAGTCTTTTTCATCTTATCTGAAACGACCACACCTTTTAATCTCTTTTTGGGCATAATTTTAACAACATTATATTATTAGCTGGTTTTTACCATTTGCTTTTCCCTTAAAATAGTAAGGATCCTGGCAATGTCCTTTCTCACCTGATTGATTTCACTCACGTTCTTGACCTTGTCCAAAAAAAGACCGAAGCGCATCTTTCTCAGCTGCTCCCTCTTATCGTTCAATAATTTTTGGAGTTCCTTGTCCGATTTATTTCTTAATTCTCCAGGTTTCATATTTATTCTTCTCTGGATATGAATTTGGTTTTTACAGGAAGCTTAAAAGAAGCCCTTTTAAAGGCGTCCTTGGCCACCTCTTCTTCTACACCTGTCAGCTCAAAAATGATTCTCCCTGGCTTAATAGGGTAGACGTAATGGGAAAATGTTCCCTTTCCTCCTCCCATGGTAAACTCCACCCCTTTGGAGGTGATGGGTTTGTCTGGGAAGACCCTGATCCAGAGCTTTCCTTTCTTTTTCAGGTTCCTCATGATGGTCTTCCTGGCAGCCTCAAGCTGTCTTGCTGTCAGCCAGTGCCTTTCCAGAGCCTTCAATCCGTACTTGCCAAAAGCAAGCTCGGTCCCGCGCTTGGCAAAACCCTTGGACCTGCCCTTGAAACTCTTTCTGTGTTTAACTTTTTTCGGACCTTGGATAGCCATATTTTATTCTTCAAATTCTTCTCCTTTATAAATCCAAACCTTTATTCCAATTACGCCATAGGTGCAGTAAGCCTCTTCAAAAGCATAATCAATGTCTGCCCTCCAGGTCTGACGCGGCAGCTCTCCCTCACTCAACCATTCAGTACGGGCAATGCTGATCCCATTCAGCCTTCCAGCAACCTGAAGCTTGGCTCCCTTGACTCCCTTCTGACTCATGGTCTTACTGAGATTGCGTTTAAGCACCCGGCGGTAGGGAGTCCTCCTTTCGATTTCTTCAGCAATCTTTTTCGCCACCAAGGTAGCATTCTTCCAGGGGTTCTTGATCTCTTTCACTTCCAGGTTCAAGACTTTTTTCTCGCCTTTAGCCTTTTCCAAAACCTTGTTTTCCATCTTCTTTCTGACTTCCTTGATGCGCTCTCCTCCCCTGCCAATGACCAATCCCGGGCGTGATGTATGGATGACCACGTTCATTTTTCCGGGATACCTTTCAATGTCAATGCGGGCAAGACCGAACTCTCCGAGCTCTTCATTTAAAAATTCCCGTATCTTAAAGTCTTCTTCCAGATAGGAAGAAAAATCCTTTTCATAAAAACCCCGGGAATGCCAATCTCCCATTCCTCTTATTCTGAATACTTTTGGATTAACTTTGTGTGACATAATTAATTAAAACGAAACAATGTTCTTAGTATGGAATATTATAGTATTCTTTTCAAACTTTCAAATAATCTTTAAAATGCCTTTCTCCTGAATATCTTAGGTTTGCCCTTGCCTCTTATTGACTGGTCCTTGCCTGCTTTGGGCGACCTGCGCACCTTTTTGCCTGTTTGCTCTTTCCTTTCCTTGACTGCCTCCTTTTTTTCTCCTGGCTTTTCCTCAGGTTTCTTGCCCTTTTCTGAGGCCGGCCTCTTTCTCTCTTCGACCTTACCAGACTTTGAGCCCAGTTCTAGTATAATGTGGGAAGTCCTTTTCTGGATAAGATCAGCCCTTCCCCTAGATCTTGGAAAAACCCTCTTTAAGGTCGGGCCCTCGTTAACCATGATCTTGGAAATATAAAGATCCCCTTCTTCAATATTCACGAATTCGTTCTTAGCATTGGCCACTGCCTGATTCAGCAATTTCAGGATCGGCAGAGCCGCTCTCTTCCGGACAAAGTTCAAAACCACCTGAGCTTCCTCAACTTTCTTACCTCTTATCAAATCAGCAACCAATCTTACTTTCCGGGGCGCAATCCTTAAATAACTGAGCTTGGCATTGGAAATCATATTCTTAAATTAAATGATTTAGGGTTGCGGCTTCTTTTTGGCCGGTTCCCCTGTCTTCTTCTCCAGCTCTCTCTGCATCCTACCTCCGTGCCTTACAAATTTGGTGGTGGGAGAAAATTCACCCAGCTTGTGGCCAACCATTGCCTCCTCCACTTTTACAGGTATGAACTCCCTGCCGTTGTGAACCAGGAAGGTAAAGCCTACCATTTCCGGAGTGACCACGCAACTCCTCGCCCATGTCTTAATGGGCTTTTTTTTATTACCTCCCGCTCTCTCCAGCTTTTTCTTGACATTGGGGTCGATATAGGGACCTTTTTTTAAACTTCTTGACATAATATTTGTTTCTAGAAATAGAATCTAGAATTATTTTTTTATTTTTTCTCGTTCCTTCTTTTAATAATAAGCTTGTCTGTCCATTTCTTCTTCCTGGTCTTCACTCCTCTGGCCGGTTTACCCCAAGGGGTCTTGGGATGAGGTAGGCCAACAGGGCTCTTGCCTGTTCCTCCTCCATGCGGATGGTCCGGAGGGCTCATGGCCGTTCCCCTGACTGTAGGTCGCCATCCTCTCAATCTCTTTGAACCCGCTTTTCCTTTTTCTTCAAAACGGTGCTGGGGATGGGAAACCTGGCCAATGGAAGCAAAGCATTCCCTGTCTACCTTCCTGATTTCTCCAGAGGGCATTTTCAAATGAGTATAGTCTTCTTCCTGAGTTACTACCCTGGCAGAACCGCCAGCTGCTCTCACCATCCTTCCACCCTTTCCCAGAGTCAGTTCAATGTTGTAAATCTCTGTCCCAGCTGGGATATTTTTGAGCTTGATCCTGTTGCCAATCTTAATTTCTGCCTCTTCAGCACACAGAATCTCGTCTCCCGGCTTGATACCAGTAGGAGCTAGAATATAGCGCTTGTCTCCGTCTTCATATTCCACCAGAGCCAGGTAAGCAGTCCGGTTGGGATCATATTCAATAGCTTTTACTTTCCCTTTCTTCCCGATTTTTTCTTCTCCAAAATCAACCCTCCTGTACCTGCGCTTGACGCCTCCTCCCCTATGCCTAACTGTAATGCGTCCAGAACTGGATCTTCCTCCTTTTTTATTCAAGGGAGACAACAGGCTCTTTTCAGGTTCCTTCTTGCTCAGTATTCTTTTGTCCGACTTTTTCTTCTTTTTGCTCATAATCTAAAACAATTTATTGATAAAAATCTTCTATCCTTTGTCCTTCTTTTATCCTAACCATTGCTTTTTTAAATCCCTTTTTCCATCCAGAGGTCCTTCCCACCCCCCTTCTCTTTTTAGAAACATTGTCTGTCTGCACTCCAATCACGTCTACATTATAAAGGCTTTCTATGGCCTTTCTAATCTCTATCTTGTTGGCTTCGGGGTCCACTTTGAAGGTATATTGGTTGTTACGGGTCAGATCCATGGTCTTTTCTGTGATATAGGGCGACTGGATAACACCGAACTTTTGGGGCTTCGCAGGCACAACCTGCTCCTCTTTAGCAGCGGGTTCTTCTTCCTTTTCCTTTTCTTCCTTTTGATCTTCCTTCTTTTCCTTGTCTTCTTCCTTTTTCTTAAAAATGTTTGGGAATGGCATATTATTGAAAAAATTCTAATCTTATTTTTTTGCAACCCCTACTTTTTCTTTGCTGGCTTTTGCCTTTTTACCTAAAAAGGTTTCTGTGATGACTTCAATGCTTTTCTTGGGAAGGATTAAATACTTAGCTGACAAGAGCTTGAGGCTATTGAGGTCCTTGGCTTGAGTCACTTCCAAATAAGGAATGTTTCTCGAAGCCCGGATGATCTTCTCGTCTATCTTGGGCAGAGCCAAGAGAGAGCTTTCCTTTCCAGCCGGCAGCTTGCTCAGTATTTCAGACATTAGTTTGGTCTTTGGTTTTTCAATATCTAAATTGTCCAGCACAATCAGGTATCCTTCTTTAGCCTTGGCTGACAATACCATAAAAAGGGCTGCCTTTTTCATTTTCTTGGGAATTGATTTTTTAAAATTCCGGTCTTTGGTGGGACCAAAGGTCACTCCTCCTCCAATCCAAATGGGGGATCTGATAGAGCCATGCCTGGCCCTTCCCGTCCCTTTCTGTCTCCAGGGCTTTCTTCCGCCCCCGCTCACTTCTCCCCTTCCCTTGGCATGAGCCACAACCTGCCTCTGATTAGAGGTCTGGGAAACCACAACCTGGTGAAGCAGGTCAGCATTAACCTCCTTTTCAAAAATCTCCTTGGGCAGTGTCACCTCCCCTACCTCTTTTCCTTGCTGGTTGTAAACTTTTTGCTTCATATAAATTAGGACAAGGGCTCCTTAAGTTCCAAAAAAGTTCCTCTTTTACCAGGAACTGCTCCTTTTAACATCAACAAATTTTTTTCAGGTTCGACCTTAACAACCTCTAGGTTCTTAATGGTGATCCTCTGGTTTCCCATTCTTCCAGGCATCTTCTTTCCTTTCCAGACCTTGGCCAAAGGGGTGCTGCCAATAGAACCGATTTCTCTCACTTCGTGCTTGGTGCCGTGTGAAGTTGGCCTTCCGTGGAAGCCCCATTTCTTGACCCCGCCCTGGAATCCCTTTCCCTTGGACCTGCCTGAAACATCCACCTTGTCGCCTTCCTGGAAAACAGATGCTTTAATCTCTTCCCCTTCTTTGTATTGAGAGATGTCTTCTCCTTCTGGGACGCGGAATTCCCTTATGAAACGGAAGGGCTTGTTCTTTTGCGTCTTCTTTACTTTTTTTTCCTTGAGCTTATCAAAACCAATCTGGACCGCTTCATAACCGTCTTTTTCCTTGTTCTTGACCTGCAGGACCTTGCAAGGTCCAGCTTCAACAACAGTGACCGGTATCTGTTCACCTTCTTCTGTAAATATTTGGGACATGCCCACTTTTTGACCTAACAGAAATTTCATATGTTCTCCTTTTTAATACAATAGCCGGGCTTAGCCCGGCTAACCACCAGGAGCTATTTCAATTACTTTTTTATCCTTTAAGATTTATTTTTAACATTAATTGGATTCCTTTATAAAGTGGAAAAACTTATAAAGAATTGCCTTACATCCTCATTTCAATATCAACTCCAGCCGGTAGGTTCAGGTTTCTCAGGGCATCCAGAACCCTCTGGTTGGGTTCCATCACGTCAATCAATCGTTTATGGACCCGGATCTCGTACTGTGCCTTGCTCGGGTTATGGACAAAAGTAGCACGATTCACTGTATACTTATGGGTTTCCGTAGGTAAAGGAACTGGTCCTACTACGTCTGCACCATAGCGAATACATACCTCTACAATCTTTTTAGCAGAGCTATCAATAACCTTATGGTCATAAGCCCGTAGTTTAATACGGAGCTTAGATTGAGTTTTCTTCTTACTTTTTGTCTTCTTTTTTGCCATCTTAATCCGCAAACCCATCATTCCCTGGGATAGGGCGATTCGAATTTTCTTTTAAAAACGTTCTCTTACTTAGTAATCTTGGTTACCACTCCTGCTCCAACCGTCTTGCCACCTTCTCTGATAGCAAATCTTTGCTGAGATTCCATGGCAATAGGAGCCATCAATTTCACTTGAAAAGTAACTGTGTCTCCAGGCATCACCATCTCTGTCCCTTCAGGCAGGGTCACGGTTCCAGTCACGTCAGTGGTTCTAAAATAGAACTGGGGCTTGTATCCAGAGAAAAACGGTGTGTGCCTTCCTCCTTCTTCCTTAGTCAGGACATAAACCTGGCCTTCAAATTCACTGTGGGGAGTAATGCTCCCTGGTTTGGCCAAGACCTGCCCCCTTTCAATGTCTTCTTTTTTCACACCTCTGAGCAGGATACCAACATTGTCACCCGCCCTTCCTTCTTCCAGAATCTTGTTAAACATCTCAATGGAAACTGCAGTGGTTTCCATGGTGTCTTCCTTAAGACCGACAATCTCAACTTTTTCATTAGCATTTACTATCCCCCTCTCAACCCTTCCGGTGGCTACTGTTCCCCTTCCCTCAATAGAAAAGACATCTTCTACTGCCATCAAGAAAGGCTTGTCTGTGTCTCGCTCAGGATCAGGGATGTATTCGTCAACTGCTTTAATGAGGTCGTGAATGGCTTTAGCATTCTCGTCATCCATGGATTCTGCCTCTGTTGCTTTCAAGGCAGATCCTCTGATTACCGGGACTTCGTCACCGGCGAATTCATATTTCTTGAGGAGCTCTCTGATCTCCGACTCCACCAGCTCGATAATCTCTTCGTCTTCAACAGCGTCACATTTATTAATGAACACTACCATTGAAGGGAGACCCACCTGTCTGGCAAGCAGGATGTGCTCTCTGGTCTGAGGCATAGCTCCGTCTACAGCGGAAACAACCAAAATTGCCCCGTCCATTTGAGCAGCTCCAGTAATCATGTTTTTAATGTAGTCTGCGTGACCGGGGCAATCAATGAGGGCGTAGTGCCTGTTCTCACTCTCAAATTCACCGTGAGTGACGGCAATGGTTAGTCCCCTCTCTCTTTCCTCCGGAGCAGCATTTAAGTCATCCACCCCCATGTCGGATGCGCTGAGACCCAACAATTTGCTGACGTGAAAAATCGCAGCGGAAGTGGTAGTCTTCCCATGAGCAACGTGACCAATAGTACCAATGTTGACATGGGGCTTTGTTCTTACAAATTTTTCTTTTTCTGCCATGATAACTTTGAAAGTTATTTTTTAATTATATTATTATTCTAAGTAACCTTTTCGAATAAGTCAACCCCTAAAATATGTGTATTATGGGCTATTTACCTTTCCCTTCGATTATCTGTTGGGCAACACTGGAAGGGGTTTCCTGGTAACGGTCAAACTCCATTGTAAACGTTCCCCTGCCTTCAGTCAAGCTTCTCAGGGAAGTAGCGTACCCAAACATCTCAGCCAAGGGGACTTCAGCATCAATAACCTTTAATTCTGCACGGTCCTTGGTCTCTTTGACCCTGCCCCTCCTGGCAGACAAGTCTCCAATCACGTCTCCAAAGAAATTTTTGGGAACCACCACCTCCAGCTTCATGATCGGTTCTAATAATATAGGGTTGGCTCTCTTGGCCGCGTTCTGAAGGGCAATGGACCCTGCGATCTTAAAAGCGAATTCAGAAGAGTCTACTTCGTGGAAAGAACCGTCAAAAAGAGTTACGCCCAGGTCTACCATGGGGTATCCAGCCACTATCCCTTTGTCCATGGCCTCTATTATTCCTTTCTCAACAGCCGGGATGTATTCCTTGGGAATGGTTCCTCCCTTGATCTCATCAATAAATTCAAACCCTTCTCCCCTCTCCTTGGGCTCCACTTTTATAATAACGTGTCCGTATTGGCCCCGGCCACCAGACTGCCTGATGTATTCTCCTTCAGCCTCAGCAGGAACTTTAATGGTTTCTTTGTAAGCCACCTGGGGCTTGCCCACCCTGGCATCAATATTGAATTCTCTTTTCAAACGGTCAACCAAAATCTCCAAGTGCAGCTCTCCCATTCCAGAAATGATCAACTCCCCGGTCTCCTCGTCTGTTTTTACCCTAAAAGTGGGGTCTTCGTCGGAAAGACGCCTCAAGGAATTCTTCAATTTTTCCTCTTCTTCTCTTTTTTGAGGTTCCACCCGGATAGAAATAACAGGCTCAGGGAAGGTAATTTTTTCCAGTACCACTGGTTCATCTTCGTCAGCAAAGGTATGGCCAGTGGATGTCTTTTTCAAGCCGACAGTAGCTGCAATGTCACCCGCCCTTACCTCTTCAATCTCTTCCCTCTTGTCTGCTCTCATTCTCATAATTCTCCCGATCCTCTCTTTTTCTCCATTGGTAGTATTTAAAACATAAGATCCTTTTTCCAAAACACCGGAATAGACTCTAAAGAAGTTCAGGGTCCCGACATAAGGGTCGGTAGCCACCTTGAACACCAACGCGGAAAAAGGTGCGTCATCATCGCTCTTGCGCTCTACAATCTCTCCTGTCCGGGGATCCGTCCCCTTCACTGGGGGCAGATCAAGGGGGTGAGGTAAATAATAAACCACGGCATCCAAAACAGGCTGGACTCCAATGTTGCGGAGTGCAGAGCCACAGAAAACAGGAATCAGGTCATAATTAATGGTCGCTTTCCGCAAGACCCTCCTCAGTTCCTCTATGGTAATCTCTTCTTCATTTAAATATTTTTCCAAAAGTGTTTCGTCTTCAGCCGCAACCTTTTCGACCAGTTTTTCTCTCCATTCCTTGGCTTTGTCCACTAAATTAGCAGGAATCTCTTCCTTTTTCACTATCTCCCCCAGTTCTCCTTCAAAACGGAGGGCTTCCATTTCAAGGAGATTGATCACACCCTCAAAGGTGTCTTCGGCTCCAATCGGCAATTGAAGGGCGACAGCCTTGGGAGATAATTTCTGCCAGATGGACTCCAGGCTCTTTTCAAAGTCAGCCCCGATCTTATCCATCTTATTAATAAAACAGACCCTCGGAACTTCAAATTTGTCTGCCTGGCGCCAGACAGTTTCTGACTGTGGCTCTACCCCGGCCATAGCATCAAAAACAACGATTCCTCCGTCGAGTACGCGGAGGGATCTTTGAACTTCAGCAGTAAAATCAATGTGACCAGGAGTATCAATGATATTAATTTTGTATTTTTGATCTTCTTTCTCTTTTAGGTCTTCGGGTAGCCAGAAGGTGGTGATAGCAGCTGAGGTAATAGTGATGCCTCTCTCCCTTTCCTGTGCCATCCAGTCAGTAATGGTTGTCCCCTCATCCACCCCTCCAAGCTTGTGGGTTAAGCCAGAATAAAACAAAACACGCTCGGTAGTGGTTGTTTTTCCGGCGTCGATGTGGGCGATAATCCCAATATTCCGATATTTTTCTAATGGATACTTCCTCATAAAAATAAAAAAATAATTAAACCTGAGATTTAATTAATCATTAAATGCTTCTTACCAGGAAAAGTGAGCAAAGGCCCTGTTTGCCTCTGCCATCCGATGGGTGTTTTCTTTTTTCTTGATGGCCCACCCAGTGTTTTCAGAAGCCTTCATTATTTCTTCTGCCAATTTTTCCTTCATGGGACGACCCTTTACTGATTTTGCGGCCTGGATAATCCACCTCATAGCCAGGGCAACCCTTCTCTCCCCTCTTACTTCCCTCGGGATCTGGTAGGTTGCACCCCCGATCCTTCGCGGTCTCACCTCCAAAGAAGGGCTGGCATTCTGCATGGCCCTCTTGAAAACATCGAGCGGATCCTGCTTGGTTTTCTTCTTTATAATATCAAAGGCGCCATAAACTATTTTCCTAGCAACATTCTTCTTCCCTCTCTCCATGATATAGTTGATGAACTTAGAAACCATTTTGTCTTCATAGACAAAGTCAGGCGGGATGTCTCTTATTTTTACTTTCTTTGCTCTAGCCATAGTAATTATTTTCCTTGGGGTTTTTTCTTGGTCCCATACAGAGAGCGGCTCTGGGTCCTCCCGTCTACTCCTTCTGAGTCAAGTACACCTCTTACTACTTTATAGCTCACTCCTGGCAGGTCCTTGATTCTTGCACCCTTAACCAGAACCACTGAGTGCTCTTGGAGCTTATGTCCTTCTCCAGGAATATAGGCTGTCACCTCTTGCCCGTTGCTGAGCCTCACCCTGGCAACCTTTCTCAAGGCCGAATGGGGCTTCTTGGGGGTCATGGTAAAAACCTTAAGACAAACTCCTCTCTTGAAAGGAGCAGGATATTTGACCTTCCTGTTTTTCAGGTTATTGAAACCATACTTCAGTGCTCGTGACTTCACTTTTTTCTTTGGTTTCTTCCTTCCTTTTCTAATTATCTGATGAATTGTTGGCATGATATTGAATCAAGACTAAGAATTAAGTGCTCCGCACTTAATTGGTAAACTTAACACACAGAAGAGAAAAAGTCAAACATATAATAAAGGTAAAATTAAACTGCCAAACCAGAAAGCCCTGAGAGCAGACCGAAAAGCCATTCCGCACCCCAGAAAATCAGCCCAAAACCGTTCACTAATATAAATGTAAGAAGGATAAACAGACTGTATTTGCTTAAAAACTCCCTGATGGCAGAGCCTGGAGACAAAAATGTAAACAAGATGTGGTATCCGTCCAATGGAGGAATCGGAGTCAGGTTAAAAAGGGCTAAGGCAAAATTATAAATACTGATAATGCCGAAAAACATCCTCATGACTCCAGGCAGGGGCAAGAACCTGATCATCAAGGCAAAGACAGCTCCAATTAGCAAATTAGTAGCCGGCCCGGCAAAAGACACCTTTAGCTCTCCGTATTTTTTATCACGGAAATTATAGGGGTTCACGGGGACTGGTTTTGCCCATCCAATAATAGGGCCATTTCCTGCAGTAGCCACAAACATCAGTAAGGGTAGCAAAACAGAACCCACGGGGTCCAGGTGAGGTATGGGGTTCAAGGTCAATCTTCCAGCGTCCTTGGCTGTGGTGTCACCTAAATACAAAGCCATACTGCCATGGGCAATCTCATGAATGACTACAGAAAAAAACAGAACAATTAAGAAAAATAATGAAATAACGATATCCATAAGTTTGACTTAGCAATGGTGGGATTCCATCGGGTTGAATTATAACACGGAAACATATAAACATACAACGAGATCCCATCACGCCTTGAAAAGTTCAGAAAACTTTATTAGGATGATTATATGTTTCCAATGAAAATATAATTAATAACCTTTACAGAAATGCCCAAGCAATGTCAAATCTGCGGGAAAAAATCCACCATCTACAGGAGAAGGATCAAGCTCCGCGGAAAATATAACCCTACTCCCAAGAAGAGAAGGAAGCCAAATCTCCAATGGCTGCGTGTTCCAGAGAACGTCAACAGAGAGAAATTCAAAAAACACGCCGGAGAAAGGATTTTGGTTTGCACCGATTGCAGGAAAACGTTATACAAGACCAAAAAGTAAAAACAAAAAGGATACGGGGCGTAGTATAACGGTATTATGCACGCATGGGGTGCGTGCGACCCGGGTTCAATTCCCGGCGCCCCGACAAGCAAGACAGCCGAGAGGCTGTTTTTGTTTTGTTAATGATAATGTTTAAAATATTAACATTGCTATTGACAAAAAAACTAACATCATCTAGACTTCAAAGAAAGGTTAAATTCTTTTAATTTTATTCAAATTCAGTAATATGATTTCAAAATTCATAAAAAAAGCTAGGGAAAAAAGGGGCATGACTCAAGAAGCTGTCGCCTTAAAACTAGATATCTCTAGGCCCACCTATATCCAAATAGAGAAGGGAGAAAGAGAGCTTACCATTTCAGAGGCTAAAAAAATCGCAGCTATTTTTAATATTCCCTTTAAAAACTTTCTGAACTGCAGAGAGCCAAACATTGAGGTGAAACTAAAAAAAGAGGGAGGAAATAAGACAAAAAAGGGGAACGAGAAAATAAGAATTAGCGTACCCCAGAAAAATATAGAAAAGTTTAAAGAGGTCCTATTATATATACTCTCCAAAATCTCGGCCAAACCAAACGTCGGAGAGTCTGTAATAGAAAAAATTCTATATTTTATAGATTTTGACTTTTATGAAAAATTTGAGGAACAATTAGTGGGCGCCACTTATATCAAAAACCACTATGGTCCTACTCCAGTCGAGTTCAAAGCAATAGTCAAAGAGATGATTAAAGATGAGGAGATCCTCGAAATCAAAAGCAAATATTTTAATTTCGAGCAGAAGAAATATCTTCCTCTTCGCCAACCCGATCTAACAAAGCTAAAAGACGCCCGAGAACTGAAGCATATTGATGAAACACTGTCCAAGCTTGGAGAGAAAAACGCGGCAGAATTAACAGAGTATTCTCATGAGGACGTGCCCTGGATAATTACAGAGAAAAATAAACCTATTGATTACGAGGCTGTTTTCTATCGTACTCCAAAAACATCTGCAAGAAATTATGACTAAAAAAATCCAGTACGAAGAAATACGAAAGTTTAAAAAGGATTTAAAAAAATTATTGAAAAAATTTCCCACACTTAACGAAGACTTGGAATTAGCTAAAATAGCCGCCATCGAACTGTACCATTTGAGAGGAATCGATAATTTGAGCATTTTTCCAATTAGAGGTGCCTGCACAGACAGTATAAAGATGTGCAAAGTGAAAAAGTTTGCTTGCAAATCTTTAAAAGGAAAGGGTGCTAAGAGTGGTATCAGAATTATTTATGCTTTTCACATTCAAGAATTGAAAGTCACTTTTATCGAGATTTATTTCAAGGGGGATAAAGAAAGTGAAGACAAGGAAAGAATTAAAGAATATCTAAAATTTTACGAAAATCATCAACCATGAAAGATGTCTTAACAAACGATCTTCTACCTATTTAAGATATCCGACATAAGCATATTCTCAAAAACATAAACGAATTTAAACGAGAGTTAATTGAAGAAATAGTTACTTTTAAAAAATTAACTTAATCGAAAACTAGCTTAGAATCCCCTGTGCTCTTAAAGCAAGACAGCCGAGAGGCTGTTTTTGTTTTGACTTTCAAAAAGGATTTTAGTAAAAATAAGCAGTGCAATTTACAATTTGGTGAAAAGAAATGGAAAAAAGAGAGTTGAAATTGTTTGGAGAAAAAAGTAGACACATGACTCCTCGCTGCCGAGGAGCAATAAAAAAAGACGACCCTGTTTGTCAACACTGTTTCCTCAACCCAGAGAGCGTAGTGCGCAGAAAAAGAGAAATAGAAAAAGAAATCAATGAAGATACCGGCTTTGCCAGAAGCTTCTTCTATCACGGCTCTTATTGTGAAGATAAAAGAACTGAATTGAAAAGAAAGATTGCAGAATGTAAAAAAGAGTTAAAAAAATTAGACAGGAAATTGAGTGAAAGAAACGAGAGTATCAAAAAGATGAACAGACTCCCAGTGGGCATAGTGAGACAAGAGAAAGTGTTTTGGGATTTCACAGAAATCCCCCGCCTAACGCTCCAGATCAAGAGCAACACGCACGACGGTCCGATATACGGGAAAAAATATGAGAAAGCTATTGGTGAGATCTACAAATTAATACCGGGCGGAACCTATCCTTTTGATGGCAAACGATCAATGGGTTACGTAAAGTCTGTTGATCCTGAAATTAAAACTGACAGGTACAGAGTGACAATGGAAATTGAACCCTTAGAGCAGGAAATAAACGAACAAGGCAATCTGATAGTGACAGCCAAAGTGGTCGACAACCCGAATAGAATACCAGTCAAAAAAGCTGGAGAGATCATAAAGATTGAGTTATACGAAGAGTCAGCAAAAAGAGTAGCTGAAGTTGATGCCCAGGGCCTATTAAAAAAACAACCACATGTGTGAGGATGAGATTTTAAAAATCTGCATCCTTTTTTTATTCAAGCAGTCTGTTTTTGACTTTTAGCTCAGGGTCGGTAAACTCAAAAGAGGTTAGATTCTTTAAAAATATTACACAGGTTGATACGAATGGTTAATGAAAAAGAAATAAAGATAGAAAAAGTAATGGAAGTTATTGACTTTAGGGAGCCCAGATACTGCTGGATTGAAACCACAAAATCATTGCCTCCCGAGGCCGTTGCCCAAATATATATACTGCTTTTTGACAAGAACGCCTCTGTTCCAGAAAAGATCCCCTTAGGATATGTAAAGAAAATCTCCCCTGATCTGAAAAATAAAGATCCAGTAAGAATTAAAGTCATTAAACAAAGAAACAAAGGAGATATTATTAAAATTAAAGCGAAGAATTTTGAAAATAACATGGATCTCAAGATCGAAATCTTTGAAGATTCCGCAAAGTACACAGTCTGGCACCTCGCCATATAATCAACAAGAGAAAAATTCTCTTGTTTTTTATTTCCAATTAAAAAACGCCCTCATCTCAAGGCGCTTTTTAAAACCCCGCCTGTTGCTGTAAAAACTCCTGCAAAAAATGCAAGTGGGTGTCTAAGATGTATCCCACGGGATACATGTCATTTCAGACTCCCTAGAGTAAATGTATAGCAGGTTTTTAAGAACAAACGGGGCTATATTCCATTGTATCCTGCCACCCCTTGGTGTCAAGAAAAAACTATCTTATAGAGCAAAGATCTCTGTCAATTGCTTGATCAGGGCAACCACTACTGGGGGCGGCATCAGACTGTAGGAAGGAATACCATCGTCATCTTCCACTACCCAGGGCTTTTCTTTGATTTTAATCTCCCCTGTTTCTTCATCCCTCTCATAATAATATTCAGGAGTGATTTCATAATCGTCAACATATTTTTCTGCCTTTTCAACAGGAACAGAGTTCCTGAGTAAAACCTTGGGAATGCCGTGCAGACCAAGAGCTTCTTTGATTAGTTGTTCGTCAGTCTTTAATCTCTCCTTAATGGGTTCTATCCCCAGCTCATCCCCTTCTTTTAAAACCATACGTGCTCCCTCGCACTGAGGATTGTCACAGATCAGATAGAATTCTTCTTTTTCTTTGTCATACCCTACCTTGGAAGTAGGAAGCAGTTTTAGATTCCTGGAGGTATTGCAAACGGGACAGATCCTCCTCCATTGGATCCTCTCGTTAATGACGTTTTCTGGTACGTCGATCAAAACAAAAACGTCAGGGTCGGTTCTGTAGCCGATAAGATCTCGGAAGAACAGAGAAAAGTCAACTTGCCCCAGATTACGGGGAAAACCGTCAATGAACAATGTTTTCTTTTCCATCTTTTCAATTTCCCTTTTGGCCAGAGTGAGGATCAATTCCGTGGGTAACAATACCTTGGTGCTCCTTTTTTCCAAAGACTCGATAATGTCTTCAATAGAAATCCTTCCTCTGTAGTTCTCTCTCAGGAACTGAAAGAGCTCTTCTCTTTTCTTGTCGTCAGCCATTTCCTGGTCCACGTTCCTGATCATGTCGCCGATGGAAAAATGAGCCACCCGTTCAGGGTTAATAAGACGGGCAAACATCTTGGAATAAGTGCCCTTGCCAGAACTCTTCTTCCCCAAGAGATAAGCAATAAAGGTGTGCTCTTGGAGAAACTCTCTCAGTTCACCGATTTCTTTTCCGGCCTTGGCCATAAAGTATTCCTTCTGTCCCTCCGGGCTTATCAGGTCGAATTTTTTATCCAGCCCCTTGATCTTGGTTTTGAAAATTGGAAAATCCATAGGGTTTTAATTATTGTTAGAAAAATATAATTTCTGACCGTCGGAAATGATTTTAATGTCCCCGTCACGGTCCGTTCTTAGGATATTTATATCATAATCATTTAAAATGTCCAAAACCTCTTCGTGGGGATGTCCGTACCTATTCCCGCTGCCAGCAGAAATGACCGCAACCTTAGGTCTCACAGCTTCCAAAAACCCCTTCCCTGTTGATGTCTTGCTCCCATGGTGCCCTATCTTCAGCACGTCAGAGGAAAGATTCCCATTCCGCTCTACTAAATCGTTTTCCACTGACTGGTAAAGGTCCCCAGTAAAAAGAAATGTGTTCTCTGCGTACCACAAACTGAGAGCTACCGAAGAATTATTAGTGTTCTTCACGGTTTGGGATTCTAGACTTTCAAAAGGATGCAAGACATAAAATCTTGTTTGAGGGGTGGATATCACTTGCCCTGCCCGGGCAATGACCACACCATCTCTATTCCCCACTATCTTTTTCCATTCTTCATATTCGCCCGTGTCCCTCACTACTCCTGTCCACAGGATGTGATCTACTTGGTAACGCTTTAGAACCTCAATGAGACCGGCAATATGGTCGTGCTCTGGATGAGTAAGTACAATCAAGTCCAGGTCCCTGTCCCAGAAAGGCATTTCTTGGGCCAGCCTCTCTAGAACTGCAGAGCCCGGTCCCCCGTCAATCAACACCTGATACCCCTGAGGCGTTTCAACAAAAACAGCGTCGCCCTGGCCAACATCAAAAAAATTAACCTCCAAGGGCTTGTTCTGCAATAAATCATAAACAACAGACCAGGCAAACACATTGGCTAAAGATAAAACAGCCAGGATCCAAATGACAACCCTTTTGTTTTTTTCTTCCATTCACTGAGTATACAATATAATCTCGATTCAAAGAATAATAAAAAGAGAGAATTATTATTCTCTCCGAAAATGGGCGAGGTCCACTTTGTATTCGTTCAATACTTCTTTAGTCTTTTGACTCCAGCTCAAACGCCAGTCTCCTTTCCCCCAGATGATCACATCTGTATTGTAGCCAAAACCTACAAACTCCCACCCCTTTTCTTCTAATTCTTCTTTGGTTATTTCCGGAATCTCTTACCTCACCATATGTTTTTTTGTTTTATAAAAGCTAGGGCATCTTAGCAAACTAAAACAAAAACCTCAACACCTCAAAGCAGAACGCCAGCCTTTTAAAGCTGGCGTTTCAAAAAAGAGTTCTAGAAATCTTTCCCTGACTTTATTTGTCTTTTTTAGGTAGGATCCTAAAAACGGTTGTGCCGCATTCGGGGCATTTACCCTTCATGGCTCTCCTCTTGACTCCGCCCTTTCCCTTCATACTTACTTCGTTGGCATCTGCCATTTCAACCTTTTTTTTGCATTTAACACAATATGCTTCCATTGTAATAACTAAATTAATTTTTCCACAGCGACCTTTTCTTTTAACGTGATTATCTTATTTTATTTGGCTTGAAACTTATAGTCAAGCTTATTTAAAGCTAAAGCCATTAGTGTCTTGCTGTCTTTGATCTTGCCTTGGTCAGCCATTTCCCATACTTCCTCCCCCTCAAAAAAATCAATCTGGCTGATGATTTCACCCTTTTCCAGCTTCTGCTCGCCTCCCTTTTTTATTTCCGCCTTGAACAAATACATATATTCGGTTGTATACCCAGGAGAAACGTAGATCTCTCCAATTTTTTCCAAAGCATTTGCCTTAAAACCTGTTTCTTCAATCAGCTCTCTTTTAGCGGCCTGCTCCGGACTCTCCCCTTCCTCTATTTTTCCAGCCGGGATTTCCCACAGATATTGATGAGCTGGGCAACGGTACTGTCTGATCAGAGCTATCCGGCTCTCTTCTGTAAAAGGAAGGACGCCCACTGTCTTTGGAAAAATGACCACTTCCCTTTCAAATCTTTCTCCGTCTTTTTCCATTTCAAACAAATTGAGAGAAAGAAAAGATCCTTTATAAATTTCTTTTTTCTTTTTAATTTCAGGGTCCTTCATAATCCTAAATCAGAAGAAATATTTTTCATTGAAGAAAGTACAATATTAATAAAAGCTTCCAAAGACAATCCCAAGTAAGGCTCACATTGGGCAATGATTTCTCTGTTTGCTCCCCTGGCAAAAGCTCCCTCCTTAAATCTGTTTAAGACATTCTCAGTTTCCAGGTCTTTGATCTTTTTCGAGGGCAGAACCAAAGTGGCCGCCACTATCAGACCCGTGAGCGGATCAACACAAAAAAGAGCCTTTCCCATTAAGGTCTTGGGCTCTATACCGTGAGCTTCGTTATGGGTCAACACAGCATCACAAATCTCAGGATCCAAGCCCTTTTCTTTTAGAATCTCCGCTCCCTTTTTTGAATGAAGGTCCATGTCGTCTTTGGTCTGGTCATAATCCACATCATGCAAAAGACCGCAGATTCCCCATTCCTCAGGGTCCTTTTCAAAATAATCAGCCAAGCTCCGCATGGCAGCTTCTACTGCCAGGCTGTGCTTAATAAGGTTTTTATTGCTTAATTTCTCTTTAAGCAGTTGTAGGGCTTCTCCTCTGTTCATTTGTTCCTTTTATCACTGAATTCACAATTATATCAAAATCTCTATTTAAAACAAATAAAAAAATTCCAGTTTAATTTAAAACAACTGGAATTAATGGGTTTGGAAATTTTCGTTCTTAAAAGCGATGCCATACAAAGGATACCCCTTTGCATGCTTCTTCAGTACTGGATAAATCTGGCCATGAATGTTTGTATCCTTCATTGGCTCCGATAAAGTAAGAAAAATGCGCGTGGACCCTTTTCCAACAGAAATAGAAATAATTTCTGCGGTAGATACTTCTTTAAATATATTCCTTATCAGCTTAACATCCCTTCCTGTTATTTTGGGCTTAATATCTTTACCTCTGATTTTTCTTGCCCGACACACTATTTCTTTCTTTTTTTTAAAGAACATGCCATCTTCTCCCTCCCAAAACCTAGATTGTAAAATTGTGTAACGAACAAAAATTGAAGGTTTTCCCTTCAGATCAGTGACTATACTCATAAAATCACCTCCTCAATTATATTAAACCAATTTTATTCCATGTCAAAGCCTGTTTGGTAAACTAACAGGTTTGAGATATAATTAAGAATATTAAAAATAATAAAAATTCATGGAAGAAGAAAACATTACATTTCATGTTGTCGGACATAAAAAACCAGATACCGACAGCATTTGTTCAGCTATTGCTTATGCTTACTATCTAAACCAAAAGGGGCAGCAATGCCTTGCCTGCCGGAACGGGGAAATCAATCCTGAAACCAGGTTTGTTTTAGAACGTTTTAGAGCAGAAGAGCCTGAACCGCTTGGGGAGGCCAAAGGAAAGAATATTGTCTTGTTAGACCACAATGAAAAAGCCCAGAGCCCAGACGATATTGATGAGGCAGGGATTGCAGCTGTCATTGACCACCACAAGATAAGCTTTGATTATCCAAGACCTATTGTTTTTCACACAGAACCTATTGGATCTACAGCCACCATCATTGCCAAGAAATTGCTTACTGACCCAGAGGTCGAACTCACTTCCCAGATAGCAGGCCTCCTGCTGTCGGCCATTCTTTCAGATACTGTTGTTTTCCGCTCCCCCACTACTACAGAAGAAGACAGGCACGTAGCCCACCATTTAGCTGAAGTAGCTGAAATTGAAGATATAGAAGAATTCGGCATTGAAGTAAAAAAAGCTAAAGCCAACCTGGAAGGGATGAGCGCAGAAGACATCCTTTTCGGAGATTTCAAGGAATATGAATTCGGAGAAAAAAAGATTGGCGTTGGCCAGGTAGAAATCACAGGAATGGACCAGATTGAAGACAGGAAACAAGAATTACTGGAAACCATCAAAAACAAGGCCCAGGAAAGGAATTATGAATTATTTGTTTTTATGGCAACAGACATTATAGAGCAGGGCACTCTGCTTCTTTTCTGGGAGAAAAAAGACTATATCCAGAAAACATTCAGTAAAGAGCCTGAAAACAATTCAGTCTATTTAGAAGGCGTTATGTCACGAAAAAAACAAGTGGTCCCCCCCCTTACCAGCACCTTTTCTGGAGAATAGTCCAGGGACGCAAAACAAAGATAGCAAACGGGTTTGACATCAAACCCGTTTTCGTTTTAATCTTTTAATTAGCAACTAAAAATCAGGGAGGAAAAAAAATTGAAAACTGTATATATCAATAAGATAGAACAGTTGGAAGTCGCCCGTAATCTCCTAAAAGAAGTCCTCATTTTGATGAGGGAAGAACTGAAGACCGTACAATTCTTCTTCCATCCCAGATATTCTTCTCTACCAGGACCCCTCTCTTTATCTTTACAGATAATAAAAGAAATCATCAGACAAGGGTGCCTCGAGCAAGAGGGACTTTCCTTTAAAGAAATTAATTGTTTTTTCCCACCTTCTGAGGGTGTCGCTGTAGAAAGAAATAAAGACAATGAAATAGTCGAAAAAAGGAAAGTTTTTGAATCCCCGGGGATAGTAGAAGAAATACTGGAAGAGTCTAGGGAGCAACACTGGAAAACAGAAGGAAGAATCGTCTATTGGAATTTAGGCAACATCAAATTCCTAACCTTGTTCTCAGACCCTCAGCATGGACTCTTACTAACAGAAAACGGCACCGTCTTGTTCAGCAAGGAAATTGAAAAAATTAAAGAAGGGCAGATACTGCCCACTCAGGACGAAAAAAACGAGTTTAAGGGATACGCAACTACAAGGGGAGAATTATTTCAAGTCTGGGCGAAAAAATAAAACAAATCACCTTTTTTTATATTTTCTATAAGGTGATTTTTTATTTCACCTCAAACAAGAGCACGCCATTAAACTCCACGTGATCAGGAGAAAAATGATAATCAAGAAAATCAACCTTCACCACTTCCTTAAGAATAGAGCTGGAATAGATTAAATCCTTGCCTTCGAATAAAAAGCCTTCATGGGCTACATCCAATCCCCTGTCTGCGTCACTCTCCCTGATAAAGGCAATCCCCAAAGCTGGAGGAAAATCAGAAAACAAACCTTCTTTTAAGTATTGGTTGGGAATATATTCAAAGGAGACTTCTTTTTCCCAATTAATGGGGATTAATCTCCTTCCATTAGATTGTAATTTATTTAAAACCACGCTCTTTTCAATTACCCTCTCTTCTCCCACCAAAGAAACTGTAATATCTTCAAAATAAGGGGAAACCCTGTTTCTTTCAGTAGTAAAATGAAGACGGTTTCCAAAGGATATCTCGCTGTCAGGATAATAATTCAATTCTTTCATCATAGCCTCAGCCTCTTTAATGTTCCGGGAATGCAAAAGAGCGGCATTGGTTAAAACAAAACTAGTACAGTCAGCAACGTCCAGCCTGAACAGAGGATCTTGATCATAACCCTCCCCCTCCCCTAAACAATCAGCTTGTTGAGGCGTACCAATCCGCAACAAAGACAGGGCCCTCAATCTCTCTAAAGGATCTGGAAACCTTGTCTTCAGCTCGTCTAGTATTGATTCCAACTCTTTATCTGTCAACTGATAGATCTTTTTCTGTTTAGAGACCCAATCCCAGTCAGCAGGAGTGGCCGGGTCTAATGTCCCCTGGATTTCTTTTGACGGGGCGTTTATAGGCAAATCACCCTGGTGATCCCTGTCTTCTCCAGTCTCAAAATCCCAGAAAAACAATCCAGCTACTAGGAGAACTGCTCCGATAATGGCAGCTAATCTTTTTGACATAGGTTTATTATATTACATTTTGCCCTTTTCAAAAACAAACTCACTCTCAGAGGAGAGTGAGTTTGAGAGCAACCCGTGGCCTCTGGTTTACTCTTCTTCTTTTCTAAGAACAAACCAGCGGATCAAGAGGGTTACTCCAGCCAAAACAATAAAGCTCCAAAGGGTTAGACAAGGGCAGACCTCAAAGTAAATGTAGACAGTCAGAGCTATCACAATCAAGCTCCAGATGATCCAGACGATCTTTTCCTTCTTTTCCCTTCTCCAGGCTCTCAAGCTGTTGCCTGCAGAATAAATGAACAAAAAGACCATTGTCCACCAAGGCAGGCAGGTAGCCACGGTTCCACCGAATACCTGGGAAACCATTGCCACCATGCTAGCAAGAAAGTTAAGGGCAGTGTCTACTATTCCTTCTCCTTCCTCTTCTTCAGTAGGAGTAGCTTCGGTCGGGGTAGCTCCTTCTCCAGGAACCTCCCCAGGAGTAGTGGTTCCTTCCTCTGGCGGTGTTTCCTCTTCCTCCTCTTCTTCCTGCTCTCCAACTGGAGGAGGTGTTTCCTCTTCCTCTTCTTCCTGTTCACCGGCTGGAGGAGGAGAAACTACTTCACAATCTTCAGGACAATTGTAAGCGCTCTCCGTAGTAACGTCACAAACGCCGTTTCCACACAAAGCCGTGCAGATACCGTGGCTCCCGACAAGGTTGGCAGACCGGGGAGGAATGAGCTCTAATCCTTCACAACATTCAGGAGGATATTGAATCACAGGAATACTTCCTCCTTGTCCTACACAAGGCAATTCCTCAGTAATCACAGCGTTTTCTTCCCCTACCACTTCTCCTGAGCCGTGGGATACCGGCCTCCAGTAGTAAGTAGCACCCGGAGTAAGACCAGTAATAATCATTTCATGATAAGTCACTTTAGTGGAGTCTTCTTCTGTGGAGAAAGCATATCCATAATTGGGAGGGTCTCCCAATTCACTGGAAGAATGAGGAACTGTGTCATAGATCACACGGCTGGTAGCTGGAGTGTTAGTAAACCAGCTTACAGTCATGGAAGTAGAACCCCTTCTTAAGGTTTCTTCATTAAATATCCTTAAAGAGAAGAAAACAACGCCTCCTCCTCCGCCACCGCCCCCGTCCTCACAGTCAGGGTCTTCTTCGTCAACGAGCCCGTCACAGTCATCGTCTATTTCATTATTGCAGACTTCAGCAGCCCCAGGGTACACTAAGGGCCTGGTGTCATCACAGTCCCCGTTCTGAGCGGCTGTGTAAGAACTAGTGGCTGAAAAGGCACAGACAAAATCTGAAGTCCCATAATTGTCTCCGTCTTCGTCCCAGTAAAAATTGGTGCACTCAGGACCCTCTTCACAGGCTGGGTCTGCTTCATCAACAAGCCCGTTACAGTCATCATCCTTTTCATTATCACAAATCTCCTCCATCCCAGGATTAACTTCAGGGTCAGAGTCGTCACAATCCCCGCCTTCAGGCGCAGTATAAGAACTAGTAGCTGATAAGGCACAGATATAATCTCCAGTTAGTCCATATCCATCCTCATCTTCGTCCCAGTAAAAATTGGTGCAAGGAGGTTCTTCACAGTCAGGATCATCCTGGTCTGTCAGACCATCACAATCGTCATCTATGCCATTGTCACAGATCTCTGAGGCTCCTGGATTGACCGCAGGGTCAGAGTCGTCACAATCACCGTCTTCAGCCGCAGTGTAGGGCTCTGAAGGATCAACCAAGCACTCTGAATCTCCTGTTACACCATATCCGTCTCCGTCCTCGTCTCTGTAAAAGTCAGTGCATTCAGCTTCTTCTTTGTTCCCAAAGTCCACATTGTGGTATCCCCCCTCTTCCACTGTCAGTTCTTCATACCAGGGAGTGGTATTAATCCATCCCATAGGAAGAAGTTCAGCCAGTACGTAAGAGCCTGGCTCTACTGTTTCAAAACAGTAGTTCCCCCCTTCATCAGTAGTGGTGGTTGAAATCACTGTGTGGCAGTGAAGAGCCTTTACTCCGTTGACGTCGTATCCGTCTCCTGGTGAAAAGTCTTCAGGGTCAGATACGTCTTTAATCTTTACGAATTTGGCCCAGGCCAAGTCACCGAGATCCAGTTCTGAGTCAAGGCAGACTCCTTCTTCTCCTGAAATAAGGGTCCATTCTTCATTGTCCTGTGAAGCCCAGACCTTAATCTTTTCAGGGTAGGATCCGCAAGCAGGACTACCGTAACTAGTCTCAATGATCTGCAAATCACTGCCTGTTCCGTTAATAATATAATTATCAAAGCCTAGAATAATGTGTCCTCCAAACCCTAAGCTTACAAAGTTTTCTTCGTCTTCATCTACTGCCGGACCTAATGCCTGGTTGGGGTCAGTCCTTTCAGGGGCAATGGGTCCTCCATTGCTGTTAGTGGTGGAAGCATATTCTACTACATAATCTGCCCAGGCTTCCTCTTCTGTGCAGGGATTTCTTAGCTCTATGGTCCAGTCAGAAATTCCGTTTTCACCTTCATCCTGTTCCCCGTTTCCGTTAGTGTCGTAGAATTTTATTCCAAAGATATCACAGGGAACTTCCTCACACATACAGTCTACGCAAATCATTCCCTCACAACAGTCTTCATCTTCTTCACATTCCTCAGGTCCGTTGACAGTGCCGTCCCCACAGAAACCGCCTTCAACTGTCTCTAAGGTGCATTCACCAGAGCAGTATTCACAGGATGAGCCGTAGTCTGGAGTGCAGACCTGTCCATTGTCTCCCCCCCAGTCACATTCTTCTGCTCCTTCTTTTATTCCGTCACCACACTCAGGCTGAGGGGGCTCAGGCTCACATTTGACGCTTACAGCGTCAACAAATGTTCCAAAAGAATCAGCAGTTCCTAAATCTTTGAATTTTAAAGTGGTTGTAGTGTCGTCAGCTGATAAATAATAAGTGTAAGTGTGCCAGTCAGTGTTAGAAGAACTGGTTGCCTGATAGGTTCCCATAACGCTACCGTCCCAGATGAATTCCAAGTGATTGTTTGCATAGCTTTCATCAGGCCTGGGTGAAAAGGCAAAGCTTACCTTGTAAACATACCCAGGTACAGTAGATAAATCCTGGGAAATAGCTACAGAAGCAGGCTCTCCTGTCACAGACCCTGTGGGTCCGTCCCAGTCAGAGTCAAGCTCCGCATATTGGTCTGCTTCATAGGGATTCCATCCATTAACTAATTTGTGAAATTCCAAATAAGGATCTTCAGGCTTATCAATCCCTCCAAAAGAGGTTTCGCCTGTCATCCATTCTGTGTGCCATCCGGTCTGGGAACCAGTATAAATGTCCCAGTTCTTGTCAGAAGTCACCATTGGGTTTTCAAAACCTCCGTTGTCCACAAGTTCTATCTCAGGATCACAAACTGGAGGCTCTTCTTCTGGAGCATTGAATGCGACACAGTAATAGGTTTTACCTGCTTCAACGTTGTTAATATAGTCGTAATTGTCATAGTTTAGCCTGTCTTTGTGGCAATACATTTCAGCAGAAACATCATCCTGGAGACCGCCAGGGGTGTTAGCAAAGGGAATATAGCCTTCTTTAAGGTTTTCTCTCACCCAGATTTTAGATTCTTCCAGGCTCTCAATCTCAACTCCAGCTGGATTATCAGCAGCAGTTGAGGAGTCAAAACCATACCATCCTGTTCCTTCAGGAGCAGGACCTACATGGGCTCCTAATTGCTTTTCAGCTGTACTGCCCCATCCCCACTGGAAATCCCATCCAGCCTCCAGCCAGCAAGCGTCTTCACTTCCGTCTACATAGGTCTGGGCTGTGGTTTCGTTAATCATGGCGGGCTTGTCAGCTCCTTTTGTTCCCCAGTTGGGTAAATCTTCTTCTGTTTCACAAACTACTTTGAAAGCCTTAATCGTAAGGGATTTATACTGGTTAAGCACTACTAAGGTGCGGTCTGGTCTGGCTTCAGACAAGACAATGTGTCCGTCAGCATCTGTGTTTCTTTCCTCATCGTTTCCTGCGTCTCCGTCAAACAATTCACCGCTGTAAACAAAGAAGTCTTCTAGGTTCTCTACAGGAGTAGAAAACTGGTCGTTATAAAGAGGTGCTTCCCATGCTTCAGGATAAGTCTCTTCTGAATAATAATAGCCTCCTAATTCAAGGTCTTCATAAGTAACACATTCTGCGTCATCTACGTCATCGTTTCCAACCAAGTCTGTGTTTAAATTAAGCTGCGCACTAAAAAATGACGTGCCAAACACGCCAGCTGGTTCCCCAGTAGAAGGAACTGGTTCAGGATCGAGGCCGGAAATGCTGAATTCAGCTCCGCTCACCTCTTCCCCGTCTACAATGTTCCCCTGGGGGTCAATTATTATTTTACACACTCTAATGGATCCTGTAGGTTCTTCCTGTTCTCCGCAATACTCCAATCCAGATGAGTGCTTCCAATCAAGCTTTCTTTCCCCATACATTTCACCATTGAAGGATTCAATCAGTTCTCCGTAAAACAGGTCTATCTGATAAGCGCAATCTGGAAGGTCTACTTCAAGCTCCAAAGAGCTGTCAGGAGACACTGTTCCCAGGTGGCTGTCAAACAAGACCTGGTTTTCTAGGGTATCATCATATTTTTCATAAACTGCCAGTCCGACATCATAACTACAGAGTTCAGAATCGTTTTCTACATTGCCTGTAGCTGTAGGCCCAGAAATAGTAATGCTGCCTGAAAGGTCAGACTCTGGGTCAGGTTCACACTCTTGAGGAGGCACGCACCCTACGTGGCACTGCCCTTCTACTTCTTGAGCATAAACAGGCGTTGAAAACGCCAAAACCACCGCTCCCATGACGGCTAAAACTTTAAGGGATTTTTTAGAACGTGAGTCAGAAATAGAGAAGATGTTCATATTTCTTAGTAATTCCTCCGATACTTTAAATTACTTCTAATATTTTGCCTTGGATAAAAGACAAAAGCCTGTCCAGGGTTCTATCTTCTATCTTCTCTATTTTCAAAGAACAAAGTTTAAATTAAACTAAAGAGCTAATTTGATTTATCAAGCTTAAACTACACTAAAATATTTGTCAAGTCCCCCAAAATTTAGTCAAAAATAAAAGTCCTATCTTAATAACTTAAGATAGGACGAAGGTAGGACAAATAGAGCTGTGTCCTACCTATTTCACCTCTTTCTTAGCCTTTTTCTGGGAGCACAAGAAAAAAGTAATGGCAATCAAAATCAAGAACAGCCAGATTGGCATACATTGCAAGAGAACCATCAAAACAATCAAAAGAATACTCCAAATCCCTAGTTTCTTGCTTTTGACCATATCTTTTCCTCTACTCTGGATCGCCTTGAATAAAGCGATACCAATCAACAGAGCTGTAGCCCACCAGGGAACACACGGAGATCCTTCGCCCCCAAACAATCCAGAAACTATGGCTTGTAAGTCAGCTAACCATCCCACAGCCGGGGTTGAATCCTGTGTTAAGTCTTCGGGTGACGTTTCTTCGGGCGTGGTTTCTTCTGGAGTTGTGGTAGGACTGGTAGTTGCGACAGGAGGAACTTCCCCGCCCTCTTCTGGTATAACCTCCTCTTCTTCCTGTTCACCAGTTCCTGTTTCTTCTTCTGGGGTAATAATAACTTCACAGTCTGCTGGGCAGTTATAAGGACTTTCGCTTGCAGCGTCACAAATACCATTTCCACATAGAGCAGTACATATCCCTGCGCTGCCGACAATGTCAGCAGATTGAGGGGAAATCAGATCTAGGCCCTCGCAACATTCAGGAGGATTGGCAATCACAGGTATTGATTCTCCTTCCTCTCTGCAGGGAAGCTCAATGGTCTGGAAAGCCAATTCCTTACCTACAACCTCTCCTGAACCGTGGGATACTGCTCTCCAGTAGTAAGTAACGCCTGGAGTCAGACCGTCTACTATCATCTCGTGATAAGTCACTTTTGTAGAATCTTCCTCTGTGGAAAAAGCATATCCATAGTTGGGAGGATCTCCCAGGTCAGCTGTTGAATGAGGAACTGTATCGTAAACCACTCTGCTAGTAGCTGGGGTGTTAGTAAACCAAGTTACAAGCACAGAGTCTGTGTCTGGAGTGTTGTTTTCCTCGTTAAATATTCTCAAATGGAAGAAAACAATTCCACCTCCTCCCCCTCCGCCACCTTCATCTTCCTGGCAATCTGAATCGCTACTGTCTATATCTCCGTCACAATCATCATCTATGCCATTATCACAAACTTCCGTAGATCCAGGATAAACCAAGGGATCTTCGTCATCACAATCTACTGGTCCGCAGTCCTCTCCTTCTATACTATATCCATCTCCGTCATTATCAGTACATTCTGGTTCAGGTTCGGGACCAGGTCCTTGTTCGACACACATACATTCTGCACAAATCATACCCTCTTCACAGTCTCCGTCACTTTCACATGTTTCAGGACCATTTACTGTTCCGTCTCCACACCAGGTCCCAGTAACGTGATAAAGTTCACAATTTGTAGAACAATATGTTCTGTCTCCTCCTCCTTGATAAAAATCCCAGACTGGAAGCATGTCGTCCTTATTACCTTCTCCGTTATCACATTCTTCTTCTGGGTCCTTATAATCGTCTCCACAATAAGGTTCAGGTCCAGGGTCTTGTTCAATAGTACATTCAGAAGAACAACCATCCCCATCTTCATTGTTGCCGTCATCACACTCCTCCTCTCCTTCTATGGCCTCATTTCCGCAATAACCACCTTCCAGTGTTACCCAAGTACAATCTTGGGAACAATAATCACAAGAATCGTTATAGCCAGGGGTACAAACTTCACCGTTTTCTGTCCCCCAGTCACACTCTTCGTCACCCTCTAATTCCCCGTTTCCACACTCAGGCTGAGGCTCTTCTCCAGGGTAACAGGTAACACTTACTGAGTCTAAAAAGGTACCCAAAGAGTTGGGTGTTCCAAGGTCTTTAAATTCAATAGTCGTAGTTACATCAGTAGCTGAAAAATGATAAGTATGAGGAGTCCAGACAGTGTTCGCAGATCCTGTGGCTTGGAAGGTTCCCATCACGCTCCCGTTCCAGCTAAACTGTAGCTTGTTATTCTCTGCTCCAGTATCAGGGCGAGGAGAAAAAGCAAAGCTTATCTCATAATCGTATTCTGGAATAGTCGGAATGTCTTGGGAAATAGACACTGAAGCTGGCTCATTGTTAATTGAGCCTTCTGGTCCATCCCAATCAGAATCCAATTCTGCATATTGCTCTCCTGTGTTCGGATCCCATTCATTGACGCCTCCGTGAAGCTCAAGATAAGGGGTTTCTTCGTATGCAGGGTCAACAGAGGTCACCCATGCAACATCCCATCCTGTCTGAGCGCTTGTAAATATATCCCAAAGGTTAGGGTCTGTTAGAGGTTCTTCAAAGTCACCATTGTCTATTAATTCAATTACAGGATCACAAACCGGAGGTTCACATTGGCAGGTTTCAAGATTACAGGTGTAATAAGAGGGCTCACATGTTTCACATCCTACTTCACACTCCTCTCCTTCCTCTATTTCTCCGTTCCCACACACAGGATCCTGTTCTTCAAGAACATTAAATGCAACACAGTGATAGACATCTCCCGGTTCATAATCTTCAATATAATCATAATTGTCATAGTTTAAAATGTCTTCATCACAATAAAATTCAGCACTTACCTGAGGGTCTGTAGTGTCTTTGGCATCATTAAAGGGAAGATATCCTTCTGGCAAAACCTCCCTAAACCAAACTCTTGAAGAAGTGGCTTCTATTTGAACTTCATTTGTAAAGTCGTGCCATCCTTCAGCTTCCCCTGCTTCTCCTACAAAATCTCCGTCTTTTTTAGTGGCTTCTCCGTTGTATCCCCACTCAAAAGACCAAACTTCTGCCATATGACAGGCTCCGTCACTCTGGCTTACATAATCTTGGGCAGTAGTGGCTGTAATCCCCTCTGGCTTCCCTTCCTCCCCCTTCATTCCCCAGTCAGGCAAATCTTCTTCAGTCTCACAGACCACCTTATAGGTCTTGACGGTAAATGTTTCAACATCAGCTTGGGTGGTTCTAGAAAACAAAAAAGGCGATACCACCATTCCTGTTATCGCCAATACAGCTACAATTTTCTCGAGCTGCTGAATCCTCCTGTTGTAGTAAATAACGTAACGATTGATCATGTTTTATTATTTTTTATTAATTTATAATCTTAAAACTCCCTTTTAAAGAAAAGTTTTAAATATTTTCAACTTTTATTAATAATATAATCAATTTTTAAAAAGTCAATGCCCCTAAAAAGCAAAAGAGAGACAAATAATTTGTCCCTCTTTTTAAAAAAAATATATTAATTCTTTATTTTTCTGCCTGAGCTGGAAAATTTAAGGTAAACCTGTGGATAAGATAAGTAATTAAAATTAACAAAACTAGAACCCAGCCTGGAATACAAAAACCCACATTAATCCTTATAAAGATCGCCAGACCGAGCAGAATTATGGACCATCCGCCCCAGATCCTCTTTGCGTCCTTGCTTTTGGCATTCTTGGTTCGATATAAGGAATAGGCAAAAATAAAGAGGACTAAAAAGCAGGGCAGACAGGTGTCACCTGAAATCAAACCGGAAACAAACTCTCCAATATTGGCCAAAAAAGCGTTTAGAGCGCCTGTGTCTCCCTCTGTGCTATTTTCAGAGAAGCTTCCGATATCACTTCCAGTTTTTTCTTCTTCTGGCTCAGAGCCAGTTTCTGGCGCCTCAGTTTTTTCTTCTTCTGGCTCTTCTTCCTCTTCCTGCTCTCCGCCTGCCTCAATCTGGTTTCCGCCTTCTGAAACCGGAGGGTTAAAAACAATCTGCTCTCCTCCAGAAGAACCTTCTTCAGCTGGAGGGCTCTCTTCTTCTGGTTCAAAGCAGCAATCTGTTTCAAAACTCCTCTCCTGGCTTACAGAAAGAGAGCCGTGGGAAACGCACCGGTAATAATATTTAGTTCCGGGAGTTAATCCAGTCAGGGTCACGCTGTGGTTGGTTACTTTTTCTATACCGCTGTCGTCCCCTTCTTTTGAATTGTCGTATCCATAATTTGCTTCACCCAGATCCAGGGTGTGGTTTCCCCCTTCTGGGGAATAAATTACTTCACTGGAAGAAAAATAATTAGTAAACCAGGTAACCTGGATAGTGCAGGTTTCCTCATCTAAAACCGTGTCAGACTCATTGGTAATAGTTAAACCCCGGAGAGGGCCACCTCCACTGCCACTTGATCCTTCTGTATTGTCGTTGCTTCCCTCCTCCCCCTGGAAACCAACTAAAATATCAAAACCTGTGGTCTTCCCCTGCCACTGGTTGCTTTTTTCTGAAGGGAAAGAAATTTCAAATTCATATGTCTGGGAAGCGCCTGGCCCCAAATCAGACAAATAGGTTTCCCCGTCTTGGTAAAAATCAAACAATGTCTTAGCTCCCACAGAGCCCCCGTACAAATCAGCCCCTCCCTCTACCCTGATAACAAAATCCAGGGCCCTAGATAAATCATCTCCAGGCACGCTCCCAGGCTCAGGAAAACCAGGGAAGTTAATAGCTTCTGTGGCAATGGGTTTTGTTTCAGCTGTATTATTGGTTACCTCAATCCACCTAGTAATAGTGTCTCCCGGGAAAATATCAGTATCTGAAAAGAGTGGTGTCTGTTCAAAGACAACATCCAGCTCTGACTGGGCAGAACACACACCAGGCGTCAAAAAAGAAACGATTATTAAACTGGTGGCAAATATCTTTTTCATATTTCTTCGTTTATGTTTTCCTCAGCTAAAGTGTCTTCACTGCTAGCTTCTGCCTCTGAATCTTCCTCTTGATTATCACTTGTCTCACCTCCACTGCCTTCACTGCTCTCTTCTACTGTCTCTTCTTCTGACTCCTTTCCTCCTGGAAGGTCAGCAGGCTCTTGTATAATTACCTCCACAGATTCTTCTGTTTCTTGGCTTTCTGAGTTTTCCACAGGAGCAGTTTCCTCTTGGCTTGTTTCTTCTTCAGGCTCTTCCTGAGGCTCTTGATTATCTTCCTCTGGCAAGGTTTCAGGTGTTGTTTCACCTCCTGTATCTTCACTCACCTCCTCCTCTACCACCTCTTCGTCTGCTGGCCCTTCATTGTCAGGAGGAACTTCTTTGTCTTTTTCTTCTGTCTCCCCTGTCACAGATTCCGTAGAAGTAGATTCTTCTGTTGCCTGTGGAGTAGACGTAGCTTGATCCTCTTGTGTAGATGAAGCCTGAGATTCATCTTCTGTTTCTTCTATAATCTGTTCTGTAGAAGTAGTTTCTTCCTGGTTGTCGCTAAAGGATTCCTCGGTTGCGTCATCTTCAATCATACCCTCTGATGTGGTGCCAGTCTCATCACTCACCCCTTCTTCTGTCGGGTCATCCTGAGGTTGGGGTTCCGGTTCTTCAGTGTCTTCTTCAGACTCTTCATTCTCAGGGGGCATTTCTTCTGTTTCCTCTGTCTCTTCTGTAACTTCCTCTTTGGTTTCTTCTTTTGTCTCTTCTACAGGCTCTCCTGCTTCTTGTTTGTTGTCAAAGGTATAAAGGAAGATTTCCCCTGTTTCCAATAATTTTTCTAGCAGTTCTACCTCCTCTGGGGTAAGTTTTTCATAATCAATGGGCGGGCAGAAGTCTTCGTCTGACATGTCCTGGTCTTGGGCCATGAAGTTTTCAGGTCCGGTAGCCACCACCCTGATCCTCGCCCTGTCTGAAACAGTGTAGTATCCGTCAAGGAATAAGGGCACTCTCCAGTCAAAGGCACCGTCATTCTCAGTATCTTTCACAATATTAGCCCAGTCTCCTCCACTGTTCCCTGAATACCAGATACCAATACTCAAATCACTATCTAAACCATTGGTATTGGTAGCTGACCATAAAATAGTGTAAGTCCTTCCCACATACCACACCTCCCCTCCATTGGGGTATATTACTTCAACCTCTGGCATTCCAATGTCCTGCCAATCAGAAGCCTGGTTGGTGTCCTGACCAACTGGAATACGAGCTAGAGCATGCCCTTCTGCCACGTCAGGACAGGTAGGGTCAAAAGCATAAGTGTCTGCTCCATAACTCATAGCATCATCTTCCAAGCCCGAGGGCATTTCCAAGATCACCCTGTCTGAGTCATTATCCAAGCCGTCTCCAATGCTCCCGTCTGGCAAAACACCTACCACCACAGAAGAAGGAACATCCCAGTAATCCAACGTGCCTCCATCAGCCAGAATAAGGGCAAAACCCTTTCCTGGCACAGGATCCATTGAAGGTAAGACATCAGATCCGCTGTTGTCTTTAATGGTCCATCCTGAAATGTCTATGGGAGTGTTGAGAGGATTATAAATCTCAATCCATTCATTGATTATTTCAGACCCCTTATCAGGAGCTACATCATAGTAGACCTTGTTGATCTTCATTCCGCCAGTACCAAAAGAGCTTTCAATCTCTTCCTGGTCTGTAAATCCTAATGAAGGGTCTGGGAATACGGTCTGCCATCCCAAGAACACAAATTTTATCTGGCAGACCAATCCAGGTTCAAAAGAAGTGTCGCTGGGCAAAGTAGCAGTAAACACCCAGTCATCCTGTCCGTCTTCCCCAATTTGAACCGGAGGTACTAAATTTAAATTCATCAAACCGTCTGAATATTTCTCCTCTCCTTCCCTTTCAGCTTCCAGTTTCAAGGCATTACAAAAATCATCACTCCCTCCTGTCTTGACAGTCTCAATATTATAAAGAAAAGGATTACCGTTCTGAATAACGCTGATTGACCTGGTGACAGAGTCTCCAGGCTTCATGTCTGTGACTGTAAAGGAAGGAATAAAGTTTTCACTGGGTGAGGACAGATAAAAATCCAAGACACCGGCCTGGTAAAGGTTGGCTGGTGAGCTTTCACCGTCCAGATAAAAAGCCAAAGCAGTCCCCATAGCAAAAAGACCTGATCCGTTCAAGCTGATCATCAAACAAACAGCTGTGGCCTTCAAGATAAACTTACCGACCACTCTGTATATTTTATTGCGTTTTGGCCTTTTTAATTTCTGCATAAACCTTTTTAGCTTCATCAAAAATAATGATCAAACCTGGCACGATTATCAGTAAAGCAAACCCCACAGGTTTCTTGGCAAAGTTGACCGCATAACCTACATAAGGAACAGAAAACAAGACTTTTCCGATAATGTCTTCCCTGCTTATCTCCCTCTGGTCTGGCGTGTCATTAGCATCTCCCTTGGTGATGTAGCGCATTTCACCCTCTACCACCTTGACATCATGGATCCTGTGGGTAATAGGTTGTGACCTGCTGCTAATAGGACCAAAGGTCACCACATCACCTATCCCATACTCTTCAGCCGGCTTTACAATCACCACCCCTCCCATCTTGATGGCCGGCTCCATTGAGCCTGATTGCACCATCAGAACCTGATAATTACCGGGTATAGGAAAAGTGGAAGCAATCAACAACAAGGTAATCAAGACAATGAATCCCAGGACAAGATAATAAACAATCTCAAAGATCTTCATTTATTTTTACTTAAAACTGATGGTCTGGGTTATTCCTGTATTGAACAGTCTCAATCCCTAGATCACCCGACAGACTGTCACTCTGGACTTCATTTCCTGTTTCAGGAGGCAATCTCCAGTCCACTCCAAAATAATAAGTCACGCTTCCAACCAGGTGGCCGTCTGCAGCTAGTCCGTGGCAGACACCATAGTTGGTGTCACCGTCTCCGTCTGCGTCTTCTGCTTCACATTCAGGATGAGCATCCCTGGCTGCCATTAACACCTCCCATAAATTCCATTCACCTCCTTCTTCCCCTAAAACAGCAGGTTCAGCAACCGAGGGTTCAGCTTCTTGTTTGATGTTGTCCCCTTCTCCAAAATCCAATCCTCCTCCCTGGAAACCAGGGATTACCCCTTCATCCAGCCAGACGCTGAATAAAAGATTTTCTCTTAATTCACCGTCTCCCCCTTCATCTCCTTCTTCTTCACAGTCATGATCTACTTCTACTTCAGGCTCTACACACCCTGAGTCTGAGTCTCCAATGTTGTTCAAGACTACCCTCCCCCAGGCATTGTTATCGTAAACGTGCAGGCTGATGGTGTTTTCACCATGGTCTCCTGGCTTAATATCATCAAGATAAAAGAATTTTTCAGCTCCCAGGTCTGCTTCCTCCCAGGTTCCCTCACATTCTAATCCTGCTAAATTGGGGAATGTCTCACAATAAAGGGCTTCTATCCCATCTACGTCGTAACCGTCAGCTGCAGAACTGGAAAAATCATCCGGATTAGTCACATCCTGGATCTTGATGTATTTTGCCCAAGGCAAGGCTTCGTCTCCTGAATCCATGTCTAATAAGGCATCAATACAGATCGGGTCTGCTTCTGTGGTTAATTCATCCCAATCTGTGCCGTATTGTGAAACCCATACCCTTGCCTTTTCCGGGTATTCTTCACAAGAAGGGCTCCCGTAACTTGTTTCATAAATCTTAATATCGTCTCCTGGTCCGTTGATAATATAATTATCGAAACCCAAAATTAAGGTCCCCCCGATTCCCACATCCACGTTCAAGCCCAAAGAAAAGAAGTTAATGGTGTCGTTGTCTTCAGGCTCTCCTAAGGCTTTTGTGGGATCACTCCTGTCAGCTGGCACTGGATTGCCGCTCTTTGTGGTCCCCTGTTCAAAATCAACCACCCTGTCGGCAAAAGGGTCGCATTGCCAGACGCTTCCGTCACAGACCAAACCATTATAATGGGCGGTGCTGTCGATTTTTAAATCCAAAGCTCCTGCTTCAAAGGTATTGTCTGTTGATTCCTCCACATCGTTATAATAAGAAACCGTGCCGGCTACCACCAATGCTGAAACCAGCATTAATGTGCTGAGGCTGAATAATATTTTTTTGTTCATAAACCTTTATTTTTTTAAATATTTGTTTTTAAAACCTTTAAAGGTTACCTTATGTTTTTAAACACAAGGATTCCATAAGGTAACCGAAAAGGCTTTAGTTGGCAAAATGTCCAGCACAAGTAAAGCCTGGATTGTTTCTAGCCTGTTCTACATAGAAGATTAGGTCAGCCCCAACACTGTCTGTCTGGATTTCATTTCCAGTTTCTGAGGGGACTTCCCATTCAATTCCAATACAGTAAGGATCATCTTGGGAAAGATTAGCTGGAATAGCTTCATCGCGAAGGCTATCGTCGCTACTGTCAGCTACAGGAATAACTCCTGCGTCAATCTGCTCTCCAATAGTATAGTTGTCTATAATTATCTCTTCTCCATCATCAAATTCGTTATTGCAATCATACTCTAGCCAAACCTTAAGAAGGGTAAGAGCCTCATCTAATTCTCCATCGTCATCACATCCAGAAAGCGTGCCAGCATCCTCTGCTTCTCCTTCGGGCTCAGTACAGCTGTTGTCTGCATCAACAATTCCATCCACTAATACGCAAGCCCAGGCGTCATTGTCTATATGAAAGCTTAAAGTGCTCTCACCGTGATCTCCTGGTTTAACGTCAGTGAAGTTAAAGAATGCACGATCATCAAGGTCTTGTAGATTCCAAGTACAATCACAAGGGTCTCCAGCTGAAGGATATCCTACTGGAGCAGCGCCATCGTCTTCAGGAACCCATTCATCATCTTCACACACCATGCCATTGTAATGGCATTCACTGTCTACTTTTAAGTCTAAAGCTCCAGCTGTCAGGGTATTGCCAGTAGAAGTCTCTGTGTCAGAGAAAAAGGCAATGGTGCCGCTAATAACTAAAGCAGCAACAGCTCCCATGGTAGCTAAGCTAACTAAAATTTTCTTATTCATGGTTAAGAAATTAATAAGATTAATTTTTAATTTTTGACCTTTAATTTTTTCCTAAATATTAGGATTTTATTCTATTTCAACCTCAGAACAATCAAAGTCAGGATTGTTTCTGATTTGTTCAGCATAAGCTGTCAGGCTGGCTTCAAAGGTGTCTGTCTGGGCATCATCTAACATACTGCTTCCGTCACATGAAATTTCTCCGTCTGCTTCCACATTCAATTCTCCTGCACACCAAGCCAATCCCACAAACTTAATCTCACAAGCCACAAGCACTCCTTCGTCTGCCAAAGAATCATAAAGGTTTATAGATTCCAGACTGTCTAGAGTACCTTCAGCAATTGCTGTTTCAGAAGGAGGTTCGTAGATTCCGTTGTTGTTATCGTCTCTCCAGGCAAAAACATCCAAGTATTTGGAAAGCTCACCTTCGTTTTCTGTTTCATCTCCTGCTTCAGCCTCCGGGTCAATGAGTTCGTTTTCCTGATCGTCTTGATCGTGGATTAAAAGACAGGCCCAGGCGTCATTGTCATATACATGAAAACTGATAACGTTCCTTCCATAGTCCCCTGCTTTCACGTCCTCGAAGTTGAAGAATTTTTCATCTTCGATGTCTGTCTCAGGAAAGAGTGTTCCGCAAGGGAAACCAACTAGTTCCTGCTGTTCAGGACAATTAATAGCTCTGACCACAACTCCATCCAGTAGTACGCCTAATGAATTAACATAAGGCGCCACTGCCGCATCCCGGAACTCAACTTTAGTTGAGTACCCCGAAGCTGTAGTAGTAACTGTATATTGATCCCAATCTAGTGAACTGCCAGGAGTCTCTTGTAAGTCATAAATTTCATTACCTCCCCAATAGACTTCCAAATGGTTGTCTCCGATATTGGTGTTCTGACGGGGTGAATAATAGAAACTTATTTCATATTCCTGTCCTGGAATAGTAGGTACATACTGATAGATCTTAACTGAAGCAGGTTCATTGTTTATCGAGCCTCCTGGCCCATCCCAGTCAGAGTCAAGCTCTGCATACTGGTTTCCGTCGGCCGGAGTTCCCAAAACACCGAAATGATATTCGGTCAAAGCAGGTTCTGGTCTGTCATGGCTGTTATAAGTTAAAGGGACTTCGTCTGTCCACTCAACTGTCCAGTCAAAACCGGGTGTGCCGCTCGGGAAGATATCCCAGCCTGCACCCCCACCTACGACAGGACTCTCAAAGCTTCCATTCTTAAGCAGGTTCCCTATATCACATTGGCTTACTAAATCCCCTTCATAACAGAAAAGGTCATTGTAAAAAGCCAATGTATGGTCTACCTTCAAATCCATTTCACCTGCCACCAGAATATTATCTGTGGAGGTTTCAGTGTCATTGAAGTAAGCTATTGTTCCTCCAACAACCAAAGCTGACACCAATCCAATCGTGCTCAAGCTGATTAATGCTTTCTTGCTCATAAATTCAATTTGTTAATTAATAAATTTGACCTTTAAAATCCTCCTAAGGTTGATTTTTAAAACCTTTATTAGTTACCCCATATTGAAAAAGCACAAGGACTTTATGGGGCAACTTAAAAGGTTTTATCTTTATGTTCCGGGCTGTTCGTGCTCAGCACAAAGAAATCCGGAATTGTTCCTTGATTGAACAACTTCAAATTCGATGTCTGCCACTACTCTGTCTGTCTGCCCTTCATTACCAGGACCCTCTCCGTCACAAGTGAAGAAAGAAGTCTGAATAGGATCCACACCCTCACCTTGTGGAAGAGGAGTATAATCCATTACTCCATAACAAAAAGCTTTTCCAATATAGTAGGTTTTAGGCTCTCCTGCTTCGTCCTCAGCTTTAAGAGGCTCTCCAACTCCTGGATTCCAGAAGTTGTGAGCAGAATCAGCGAGAGTTAAAAGCATTTCATTAGGACCAGCTCCGTACCAAGGAACATCTTCTTCTGTCATGAGCCAATTAAGATTTCCTTCCACCACATGACCAGCTTCATCTTGTTCTAAAACATTATCACCATCGTCTGCCCACCAAATGAAATAAAGTTCATCGGCTAGATCACCACTCCAATTATCTGCTTCGTCACATTCTTCTGCTCCTTCTGCTTCCTCTTCAGGCTCGGTACAAGTATTGTCAGAATTTTCTGTCAAAGTAATTTTGGCGCATGCCCAAGCATCGTTCTGAACTCGAAGACTAATTGTGTCTTCTTCCCAGTCGCCTGGTTTTAAGTCCTGGAGATCAAAGAACAGCTTGTCATCAAGATTATCAAACTCCCAATAACAAGAACAGGACTCTCCTGCAAAGTCACCACCCTGCCAAGTACATACCTCGTCTCCGTTAGTCCCCTCACAGATACATTTGCCTCCGTTGTAATAACATTCATTATCAATTAAGAGGTCCAATTCACCGGCAGTCAATGTGTTGCCAGTAGAAGTCTCTGTGTCAGAGAAAAAGGCAATGGTGCCTCCAACCACTAAAGCAGCAACAGCTCCCATGGTAGCTAAGCTAACTAAAATTTTCTTGTTCATAGTTTTTTAATTTAATTTATTCTTTAAGTGGCTTGCCTCAGGTCCCTCCTTGATATAAAGAAGGGCAAAGTCCTCCTGTTTTACCTAAGGTCTCCCCTGCCCTCAAAAGAGGGACTAGGGAAAGCCACTCATTACGACCTTTAAAAGTTCTCAAGGAACTCAAGTTTCGCTTTTTGAACGAACAAAAAGCGAAGCCTCAGCTCCGCTTACAAAAATTATACCTGCAAAAAAATAAAAACTCCTTGCTCTTTCCAAAAAGGAGTTTCCGAATACCAATTATTTAGTTGGTGAGGAAGGGAGTAAAAAACCTTCATTAACAAACTATCCAGTCCCCCCACCAGATAGATTATTTAATTAAAAATCTGAGAAAGCTTATGCGCTTTTGAGTTTATTATAATTCCCAAAAGCTTGTCAAGTCCTATATCAAAAACAAGATAAAAAACAGGTTCTTGGGCCTTTTTAGAAAACTTTACTGGTAAAAGTAATCTTGATTGGTTGGATATATCTTTCCATCAGGACAGACAACCTCATAAACTGAAATATAGGAAGAACGGGGATAAACATCCCAGTTTTCATTATCACTGGTATCTATATATTCATAAACAGTATTCCTTCCAAATCCATACCTATAACCTGTGTAACCATAGCTTCCAGCTGCACACTTACAGAATTTTTCAAACTGGTTCCTGTTGTATCTCAGATACTGAAAATCAGCATCCCAGCACTGGATAGCAGCTGAACACTCTGTCGCCCCTATCTCACAGACCCCTGAACAACAAACCCCGCCTGAACAAAGAGTATTATCTTGGAGGTCAGTGTTCTGGCAAGAATCAGCCCCTTCATCACAACTATCTGCGGTACACTCGTTGCCATCATCGCAATCAACAGCCACCCCAGCCTGGCATCCCAAAGAAAGGTCACAATATTCTAAACCATTACAATAAAGACCATCTGAACAGTAAGAATGGTCAGCTGTGTTCTCACAAGTATCTGCTGATTCATCACAGGAATCCTGGGTGCAAGCCACACCATCTGAACAGTCTCTCACTTCCCCTCCACAAGCCCCTGCTGTACAACGATCATTGACAGTACAGAATTTCCCATCATCACAAAGAGTTCCGTCTGCAACAGATGAATTGGAGCAATAAGAATCAACAGTTCCTGGATTCACGCACACATCCTGAGTACAAGGGCTTGAATCTTCACATTCTGAGTTCTCAGAACAAACAATGACAGGTTCTGGATTCCAGCCAAGAGCCGATGCTGCATTGACCAGTCCCCATCCATAAGTATTATCTCTTCCACTCTGACCCAGATCATCTGCTGTCTCCTGGAGGATGCTCCTCACTTCGTCAGGAGAGGAAGCCTTACCTTCTGAAATCAGGAGAGCAGAAACACCAGATACATGAGGGGCAGCCATGGAGGTTCCCTCAAAGAAATAATAGCTCCAATAAAACCTTCTCCAGTTCATTTCAAAGGTCTGCTGTAAGACACCGTCTCCATAACCGTCTCCGTTCAGATCAACATCCAAATTACCTCCTGGAGCCACTAAATCAAGGTCTGCCCCATAATTTGAGTAAGGAGCCAAGGTTTCATCAAAACCTGTTGCTCCTACGGCAATGACATAATCATTGTAAGCTGCAGGATAATTAATCTGAGAACTGCCATCATTCCCTGCTGCCGCCACCACAGTCACCCCCTGTTGGTAGGCATAAGCGACAGCATCTTCTAAGGTCTGGGAGCTCTGGCTCCCACCTAAACTGAGGTTGATGACGTCAGCTCCATTGTCTGCTGCCCATATAATTCCCTCTGCCACGTCAGCATAGGTGCCTGATCCATCACTTCCCAAGACCTTAACCGGCATCAGACAGCTCTCAAAAGCAATGCCTGCTGTCCCTTCAGTATTATTAGTGCTCTGGGCAATGGTTCCAGCCACATGGGTACCATGTCCAGGACTGGAATCATCATTAGGATGGAAGTCTGAATTTACAAAGTCATATCCTGGAACAAAGCAGGTATCTTGAAAATCAGGTGCCTTTTCATAACAGGTCCCCCACCATCTGCTTCCCTCACAATAGTCTTCAAAAGCAACTCCTGTGTCAATGACAGCCACCACTGCTCCCTGACCAGGAGATGCAGCCTGATCCCAGGCTTCTTCCATTTCAATTCCGCCGTACGAAGTATTATCAAAATGCCACTGATAAGGATAAAAATCATCATTGGGTGACCACAAGGCATGGGCATAAAAATTAGGTTCTGCATATTCTACATCCCTCCTTTCCAAATATTCCCTGATTCTGTCCCCTACCTCACCCTGGGGCACCTTCAACACCCTAAAGGGTCGGCTGTCGTTTTTAAATTTAACCAAGATTTCATCTAAAACATATTCCCTCTGCATTCTCCTGGGAGCTTCTTTTAAAGGAAACCTAGCATAGACCATGCCAGCTACTGCCAAGAGAACCAAAGAAAGAGGGATAAAAATTGAAAGTATCTTTTTGAAATTCTTCATTTTGATTTTAATTAAAAATTAAGACCTTTTGATATTTTACCATTAAATTACAAAAAGGACAGCAAAAGAGCTGTCCTTTAAGAAAGATTTTATCTTTGTTTTAGGCTCTGATTGATCTCCAAAAACCATACAAGACCAAGAGGAAACTGGTTAATTGAGGAGTCAAAGCAGTAATCTTTTCATACAGGGCATGAAAAACACTGTTGACCTTGTCACCTAACAACTGCCAGATAATAGCTCCAATATTAGCCAGAAAATCAAACACCCACCTTCCAATGCCTGGCTCTTCAGCCACAAGCACCTCTTGCGTGGTTGTTTTGCCTTCATTAGAAGGTTCGTCATACAGTTCCTCTCCTCCCATGGCATTAGCCTGTTCTGTATTGGCCACTTCTTTGACCACCTCCTTCACTATATCCTGGGAACCAGGTTGCGGAGGGGTTTCAGGTTTGGTTCTTTGCAGTTCTTGCTTAATCATTTCCATTCTTTGATCTAATTTTTCCATTTCTTCTTTAACCTCTTCCCAGGTCACACCTTCTTCTTGAGGTGCGGGCAAAACTTCAATTTCTCTGACAGACAAGGAAGACTTCACTTCTTCCCCCTTCTGGTTCACCCCCACTGCTTCAGCATAATTGGTATAAACACCAGGCGCTACATATTTTCCAATACCAATAGTGTAATTAATCACTATCTTTTCACCAGGAAACACATACCCCAGGTCCCAACGATAAGTATTTACTATCTGCAAGTCTTCATTTACCAAATTGTCCTCCACCATCACCCCCAAGGCTGGACCAAAACTGTCATTCACCAAGGTTATCCTATAATCTGCATTAGCAGGAGGAGTAATTGGGCTTTCTCCCAAGTATTCCTTGGTAATCTTAAGCTTGGGACGATACCACAAGTAAGGCATTCCTTCAAAATGGCTGACGAATTTATAAACATCCAAGGAAAGGCTGTCTGTATTGTCTCCGTCATCCCAGTCATCTTCGTGACTATCTACTGAGGCTTCATTTTGAATCTTGTTATTCCCACCAGGAATGTCTGAATTAACATTAACAGTATAGGAAACAGACCCTGTTTCCCCTGCTTCTAATGTCCCCAAATCCCATTCAATTTCACCTGGATTGTCAATTACTGTGCCCCCTCCTGTATCCTCAACCGAAACAAATTTTTCATCAAAGTCATCTAAGAGCTTTACTCCAGTAGCTGGGGCATCCCCATTATTCTTATAAGTCAGGGTATAGGTAATGGTTTGTCCGGGCTTTGTAGGACTGTCTTCTGTTTCTGCGCTTTCAGCCAGCCACAAATCAGGCCTTCCAAAAGCCAGGTCTCCCTGCCAGCTTCCAAAAATGTTGACCATGCCAGAGAGCCAGTTGCTTCCAATCACATTGGAATTCAAAATATTCATGATGTCTGTCAGGACACTGGCGTGTCCGGTCTGGATATAGCCTGTACCGTCTCCTGCTTCAGCTTTGTTTCCGCCTGTGGAAACATTAATGATCACGCTGTTTTTAATGGATCCTGAATTATTCCTCACGATGCTTGAGGAGGGCTTCCCAGATCCTGGAGCTAATTGGTCAGGCCCTACATTGTAAATCTTAATGCCTTGAGCATCTTCACTAATCTCATATCCAGCTGGCAGGCTGAAGATATTACCCTGCCAAGTACCAAAATTATTGACTGCCATAAAGAAATAGTTGCCGTCTTCAATATTGCTGTTGGCGATATTTGAAATATTGCTCTGGGCACTGGCGATGCCAGTGTCAATGATTCCTGATCCATCTCTAGCAATCACTGTGTTCTGTCCTGTATCAACAGTCACGGAAACATTGTTATTAATCTGCATTTCATTGGATTCCACAGTGCTGGTTCCATTACAATTCCCTCCACAAACTTCAGAGGATTGATTGGCAAATTCTTCTAAAGCATAACTACTGGGCATAATCAGATCACCTTCCCAGTCATTAAAAATATTAATAATGAACTTGGTCCAGTTGGATCCAATAATATTGCTGTTTAAAACATTAAAAATGTCAGCTACAACATTAATATTTCCAGTATTGATGTAAGCTACCCCACTGTCAGTGGAAGCTGCGTTAGCTCCGGTCAAAGCCTTGATCAAAACATTATTCTCAATATTTCCTTCACTGTCACTCACCAAATGAGAACATGTAGCTCCAGACAGACAAAAACCTCCAGAGAACAGGTTAATCTGTTCTCCCAGATTAAGGTCTCCTTCCACAGCCCCAAAGGCATTGTATAAAAACTGGGAAAAATCAGATTCTGTAATGTTGGAGTTTGCAGTATTCATCACTCCCACCACAATATTAGCGTTCCCTGTAAAGACAACAGCGTCTCCGTCTCCATTACCTGTCACTTCATTTTCTCCAGTCACAGCCTCGTTTTCTATTTCAGTTTTAACCTCAGCCTCATTATCAACCACTTCTTTGATCACCTCATCTTCTTCTGCCTGCCCTCCTAGTTCTTCTGTAGAAGTTGAATTTTCTGAACTAGTAGCAGTGCTTTCGGTGGTGGTAGAGGAAGGTTCTCCCAAAGAATCTGTAGAGGTTGAGGCCTCCTCTGTGGTGGTAGAAGATCCCCCGCCCATCTCCTCTGTTGAAGATGATTGGCCAGTGTAATCCAAAACAGGATCTTCGGTTTCTCCGCCGGTTGAATTGCCACCTACATCCTGTTCGCCCTCTTCTTCCACTATCTCGCCAGTAGAAGTAGCGTTTTCTCCTTCTGCTAGAACCAGAAAGACAGGGAAATTAAATCCCACCAAGCTGACAACCAGCACGGAAATTAAAATAATTTTGTTTATCTTGTTTTTTTTGTTCATATTTCTAAAAAATATTAAATAAGCTAGCTAAAAACTTGTTAAAATTGTTGATAAATGTTTGCCACCAACCTTCTCGCATTGATTGATGTTCTTCAGATTTTAATTCTTCTAAATTAACTTTAAATTCCTCAGTTTCTTTTTCTTCATCAATTTCAGTTTCCCTCCTAACTACAGCTTCTCCGTCTTTTGACTCAATCTCTTGTTTAACTACTACCTTTTCAGCTTCTGTTTCTATCTCTACCGGGTCAACCTCCTCTCTATTGACGATATTGTGAATTTTAATCTTACTGGTTGCCTGTCCTTGTTTAACTTCGTTGTTAAGAATTGTTTCTCCAGATTCAGATGAAACTTCAATCTTGTTGATCACCTGATTGCCGTTTACATCCCCCTGCATCATATCGTCCAAATCATCAAAAACGTCTTTTATGAAAAAAGCTTGAACTGAAAACGGAAAAATAGCCAATAACAAGGTTAAAACTGAAGCTAATTTTTTGATTCTCTTTTTCATGATTTCTTCCCTTGTACGAACACTCATTTCCAAAAACCATTTGAGCGCTCGTTCAAAGGAAGAGGCAAGGAATCCTCTTCCTTTTAGGAACTATTTTACTCGACAAATACGGGCTCCATAATTCCTCTGTTAACATTACTGTTAACCAGTGAGAAAGCAGATGCTGAAGCTAAAGCGTCGCCAGTAACAATGAGGTTTCCATCATTGTCGTGGGCTGAGCTGTCGTCTCCCATAGAGGATGAATTACCAATGCCGTTCATGCCGGTATTAGCCTTCACCTTCTGGACGTTAATCACAGCAGCGCTATTGAACATGTTGTATTGGTCTTCACAGCATCCTCTCTGCACATTAGAGTTGGCAATGGTTTTGGCGTCAGCTGTAGCTTGTGCGTAACCAGTCCAGATCTCGTTGTTGTCGTTGCTGTCTGACTCGCTCTCACCACACATAGCCTTACTGTTAGCAATACCGTTTACGCCGCTATTGGCCTCAACGAATTGCATATTCTTGACAAAGGCTGAATTGATTTCATTGTCCTGAGTTCTAAGATCTCCTTCACTGTCACAACAACCTTCCTTTAAATTGGAATTGATAACGGTTTTGGCGTCTGCAAAAGAGAGAGCCTGACCAGTTGAAATTCCATTGGTGTTGTTGTCTTCAGTGTCACTGTCGTCATCCATGGAGCTGCTGTTGGCAATTCCATTCACGCCAGTATTGGTCTTAGCCATTTGGACGTTGCAAACCATGCCATTGTTTCCACAATTCCCTTGGTAGCTGCCGTCTTCTGCTAAAGCAGGAGCGGCTATAGAAGCCACCAAAGCTACTGTGGTTAAACCTACTAATAATTTATTCATTGTAGTTTTTGTTTTTAATTTCTATCGACCTTTGCATGGGTTCTAATTTCCCTGATGCCTGCTCCGAACTCTCCAGAGCTCGGGGCTCACCCCGAACTCATTAGTTCGGGGGCAAACTCAGGGCAGAGCCCACACCCCCGCTATCTTCGAAAGATAGCGGCGGGTCTAGGTTCTAATCTTAATCCATTACAGGGGGAACAAGATCAAATCCACGGAGTAGATTGGTATTAACCATAGTGAAAGCGTGTGCTTTAGAAACAGCTGATCCGGTGATAATAGCGTTATTATCATTACCTTTTGCTATGCTGTCGTCTCCAAAGCTTCTGCTGTTGGCAATACCGTTGAAGCCAGTGTTAGCTCTTGAGGTCTGAATATTCATAACGCTGGCTCTGTTGCCTGCGTTAAGTTGCATCCCTTCACAGCATCCTCTCCTAATATTGGAGTTGGCAATAGTAAAGGAGCGCGTTTCAGCCCAAGCTGCACCAGTGACGATAGTGTTACCATCATTGTTTCTGGCTTCACTATCCCCTTCTCCAGCCTTGCTGTTGGCAATACCGTTGAAGCCAGTATTGCTCTTAGCCACCTGGAAGTTGACAATACATGCCTCATTTCCTTCGTCAATCTGATCTGTCGGCTCTTCCTCTTCATAGATAACACTGACGTCATCTAGGAAGGTTCCCAGAGAGTTGGCAGTTCCCATGTCAACAAAAGCAACACGGGTGGTAGGACCAGTAGCTGTCAGAACATATTGATGGTCTGACCAGTCTGTCTGACTGTTTCCTGCTCTGGAAATAGAATCCACCATTACACCATCCCACCATATCTCCAAGACATTGTCTCCAGCAGGAGTGCCGGGACGAGGAGAAAAGGAAAAGCTTAAGGTGTATTCCTCTCCGTCTGCTGTAGGAATATCCTGATAAATCTTCACAGAAGCAGGCTCATTGTTCAATGAACCACCAGGACCATCCCAGTCAGTATCAAGTTCTGCATACTGACCCCCTTCGCTAGCCAACCAGCCATTAACTCCAGCGTGGAGCTCCAACTTAGGATCGGGACGCTGGAATCTGTTATACTCTGTGGGGATGTCTGGCCTCCACTCAATATTCCATCCTGGAACCTCAGAAGTGATATAGATGTCCCACTGTTCGGGAGCTCCGACAATAGGCTCTTCAAAACCTCCGTTGGCAATCAATTCTGTTTCAGCCAGAGCTGGTAAAGCAGAAAGAAGGATAGCGCTCGAAACTGCAGCAAAAATTATTTTTTTCATTGTTTTAAAGTGATTTTTCTTTTAATGTGTCCGACCTTTAAAATTTCCTTTTTTCAAAAACAAAAAACTCCCTGCTCTTTCGCTTAAGGAGTTTCTCTAATAAATAAGTATTCAATTTGGGAGAAGATAGCAGTGACTGGCACTAATGGTTATCTAGTTCCTCCTCTAGATGATAAAATCTTCTTCTTTCGATCCTATGACAAACAACAATTTGCCAAAATAAAGCAATTTTCCAAAATTTGCGTCTGATTCTGAGTTTAGTTTTTTTGAAAATTTTGTCAAGTCAGATTCCAGGATTTGATTTAAAACCCATTTTGTGATAATATGCCTTCCCAATGGAAACTAAAAGAGGCCTGTTTTGGGCCCCCACGCTAGGGAGGAATCAATGCTAGCTGGGCGCCCAAAAGCGGCCTCTTTTTTCTTTGACAATTTAAATTTTAACGTGCCTAATTTATAACATTTTCAAAAAATATTGTCAATACTCCCTATATAGGACACCGACATAGGACAAATAATCTCAAAAAGTAGGACAAAACAGGTTTGACGAAAGATAAGATAAATTATAAAAACATAATTAGCTTTTAAACAATCTGACGGAGAAGAAAATAATGAAAAAGAATTTGAAATTCCAGATTTTAGAGTTAGGACTGTATCTCATCAGACATGATGTGCTCAATGCGCTCACTAAGGTCAAAGGCTATGGTGAATTAATGGATATTATAGAAAAAGAAAAATGGCAAAAAGACTGGGGTGAGCAGATACGCATCTCTTCAGTTAAGATCGAAAAATTAATCAAGCTAGTGGGCGGATATTTGAGATTAGAAGAAGACCCTGAATCAATAAAGGTAGGTAAAGAATTCCGAGAAGCAATACAATTTTATCCAGAATTGGAAAAAGACATTGATTTTGAAAATCAATGTGAGACACTACAAGTTAAAGCCCACCCCGGAGTGATGTCCCATGTTTTTTACAACATGATACACAACTCTGTTATTCACGCCGGACCCCAGCTTTCAGAAATCGGCCTTTTTTGCCAAGCGACAGAAGACAAGACAGAAATCATATATAGGGACGACGGCATAGGAATCAAGCCACAAAACAAAGAGCAAATCTTTGAAAAAGGATTTTCTGGAGGGACAAGTAGCGGCTTGGGCCTCTACCTGATTCAAAAAATCTGTGAAGCCTATAAGTGGAATATCAAGGAAAGCGGACAATATCAGAAAGGAGTGGAATTTAGAATTTCCATCCCAAAATAAAAAGCACCGATTCTTTATTTTTTTAGAATCGGTTTTTTATTTTTTAGAAATAGTTTCAAAAATATCTTTTAATACAATCTCTGTATGAGGACTAGTCTTTCTTTTATTCATTTCTTCAAATGAAAGAAGGGCAAGACCGTCCCCTTCCCTCTGCTGTTTCCTGAGTTTTTCCAGAGGATTATTCAATGGAGCTGTAAAAATGTATCTTTCTTTGACTATCCCTTTTTCTCTGAATTCATATTTTCTGAACAGTTTAAAATCTTTTAATTTGATCTGGAGCTCTTCTTCTACCTCTCTCTTGATCCCCTGCTCTGGGGTCTCACCTTCTTCCATAGCCCCACCAAACAAACCCCAGCAATTGGGGCTGGCAGGAGCGTCACTGTCGCGGTGCTGGAACAAAATCCTTCCTTCTTTACTTATGAAAGCAATAGCTGCTGCTCTACTTATTTCCATATTCCATACTATCATTTCCATGTTCACCTTGTAAAAATCCAAGGCAAACTAAGTCCCTACTAGATATCTAACAAAATTCTCCAAATTATTTTCAAAATAAGAAAATTTTGCAATATCCCTTCTCAATAAAGAAACCAAAAACTCATCTTTTTTCTTTAAAGCTTCCTTTTCAATAAAAAAGGAATTACAGGATTTAAAAAGAGAATAATGAAACCCCAACCTCACATCCTCTTTCGAAAGAGGATGTTTTTTTGAATAAAGATCCAAGAAGATTTTAGCGTTTTTAAGGTTTTTCTCCTCAAGTCCTGTATTGCAGCAGGCATACAGGATAAAGCTCACTAAATCCTCCATCCGGTGGCCGAAATGCACTTCTTCAAGGTCCAACAAAACAATTTCATCACTAAAAATCAAGTTCTCATTATGAAAATCACCGTGCACCAAATCCAAAACACCTGAAAATAAAGGTTTAAAATCTTTAACCAAGACATTTTCAACCAGGTGCTGTTTTATCTCAACTAATTCATTGACCAAATCAAAAATCTCTGAATCTTTTTTCTTTTTCAAAAAATCAATATCCGAAGCGACAGCTTCTTTGGAAGGCAGCCTTTCCAAAGAGTGGGCAAGGTTAAGCTCACATTTTTTACCCAAATCATGGAGCCTCAAAGCAAGGGAAGCTACAGCATCAAAGGAGCCTTCATCAAAATCAGCCTGATGTAAGATTCTCCCCTCTATAAACTCATACACTATCAAAACCAAATTCCCCAAAATACAAAAAGGCATGCCTCTTTTTGTCTTTAAAACATCTGGGACCCTAATATGGTTTAAATTTAAAAAACCATTAAGGTTGATGATCTTTTTAATCTTATCTAATACCTGGTCAGCACCCTGTTTAATCTTCAACACAAAAGCTCCCCTATCTGTATCAATTAAATAGTTTAAAGATTCCAAACCTCTCAATTTTTCCACCCTCTCAATATCAGAGAAATTATATTTCTCTAAAAGATGTTCCTTTAAGTCTCTTGAAATCATGGTTCTATATTCCTTAAATAAAAATAACGCCAGATTACAGACATTGCAAGAAAAAAAGAGGCTCAAAAGAAGCCTCTAACGACGGGACGTGGTACGGGAACCTATCTTCTGCCAGCACACTCTGCAGTGAAAGTCCCATCCAGTAGAACCGCCTAAAAAACACAAATTGCTAAACCGTTCCTTTATCGGAGATCCCTTCACAAAACCACACCCGTGGCCGGATGAAAAACTATAACACCAGTAATACTCACTGTCTTCAGTAAAAGGATTGCCGTCTTCATCCTTTAAATCTTGCAATTTGTCTGCAATAATTCCTTCTTCCCTGGCCCTCTCTCTTATTTTAACAACCCTTGGAGAAGGCTTGGACGGCTTCAACGATTCTTCCATGATTCTTTGGATCTCCTCTCCCCTTTTCTTCTTTACTAGCTTTTCATTCATCTTCTTTTCAATTTCTTTAAAATTCATATCATTTTCTCTCCATTTAATGATGTTAAATGCCTCTGATATCTTATAAAAAACAAACGGGCAAGTCAAAAAAAAGAGAGGGACAATTCACCTCTCAAACAATCTTAAAAATTAAGATTATTTCTCTAAAACTCTAAGTATTTTATTCGACAGAAAATCAGCAAGCTCTTTATCATATTTAATAGAGCTTTTAAGGAACGGGACAACGCCCTCTACAGTCACATTAATATAATTGTCGTAGTTCTCTAGTTTCTTTTTAATAAAACCTGAAATGCCTTCCTGGTTAATTTCTTTAGTCATGGCATCGCCCCAATTCTTACCGACAAAAAAAGTGCCATTACTCTTTGCGGCTATTATTGAATTCTTGAAAAGCCACCCGGAAAACTTAACTTCTCTCATAATCTCTTCTACTCTCTCTGAATCCGATTTCTCTTCCAGGGGATCGTCAAGCTCTACAACTAAAATATCTTTATCGTAGGGTTCGGCCGGATAGTCGCCCCAAGCATACCCTCTGCCCATAATCCATTCCGATTCTCCAAAACTAATGATTATAACAGATCTATATTTCATAAAACCACGACGAGTGCGATGATAATCTGAATCATCGGCAATCAGGGCAAGCACAGGTTTAGGAAAAATTATTTCCTCTTTCATGTAATTTCTCCTGATCTTTTTGAAAACTAAGTCAATGATTTCCCCGGCCCTGTATTCTCCTTTTATATACTTTCTCACAAAATTTCTGATTTTCCACTTCATTGTATACAATCTTCTTTTCAAAGAGCTCATCCTCCTTTTTTTATTAATCTCTGTCTAACAAAAGAGTGTTTTAATGTCAAAATAAAAAAGCTATTTAATAAAAATAAATAGCTCAGATGGTAAATTGCTTCTGGAGCTCTTCTGCAGTCATGGTCCCGTACTTTCTTTGATATTCTTCAGCTTTCTCTGCCAATTCCGGGTCTTTTAAGAGATCTTGCAGTAATTCTTTGAGCTTCTTTTGAATTTCTTCTTTAGATTCTTTTGAAGAATCTTTCTCTTTATGTTCCATTTTAAACACCTATCTTTATGATAAACAAGGGCTTAAAAGTGTCAAAATCCGCTCAAAAGCGGACTCAAAAAAACCATATTTAAAAAAGTTTATCTCTTTAGAGAAAGAAGTCTGGCATTAAAAGCCACAATCACAGTGCTCAAAGACATCATCAGAGCTCCAACAGCCGGGCTCAAAATAATACCCCAGGGATATAAGACACCTGCCGCCAAGGGTATAGCTATTACATTATAGGCTGTGGCCCAAAAAAGATTCTGTTTCATCTTAGAATAATGGGCCTTGGCCAGGTTGATGACAGCTGGGACATCCATCAGGTCGTTCTGAACCAAGATGATGTCTGCTGATTCAATAGCCACATCTGTTCCAGCTCCAATAGCAATGCCCACGTCAGCCTTGGCCAGAGCTGGAGCATCATTGACCCCGTCCCCCACCATGGCCACTGTCAGGCCGTCTCTCTGGAGCTGGTGAATGATTTCAGGTTTTTTGTGAGGCAGGACCTCGGCAAAAAAGTCATTGATGCCCAATTCCTTTGCTGTCCAACTGGCTACCTTATCTTCGTCTCCAGTCACCATCTGGCATTTAATGCTCATCTTCTTTAATTTCTGGATGGCCTGTTTGGCCTCATCTCTGATCACATCAGCCAAGGCAATGGCCCCCACCAGTTCATCCTCAATTAAGACATAAATCACGGTCTTTCCCTGCCTCAAAAGCTTTTCAATGTCTTTGCTCTCAATTTTAGCCCCCTGTTCTTCTAAATAATTCTCCCCCACTACCAGCACATTGCCCTCTTCCACCTTTCCCCTCACCCCCTTGCCTGGCATGGCTTCAAATTCAGTGGGTGAAACAAGTTCTAAGCCCATTTCTTTTGCCTTTTTAACAATTGCCCTGCCAATGGGGTGTTCTGAACGTGATTCCAGGCAGGCAGCATAAAAAATGACCTCGTCTTCACCCTGGCCCCATTCAGTAATGATGTTTGTCACTCCAAACTCCCCTTTGGTCAAGGTTCCAGTCTTGTCAAACACCACTGCCTGGACCTTATTAGCCTTTTCCAGCACCCTCCTGTTCCTGATCAAAATGCCATTGGTAGCAGCAAGGGAAGTGGAAAGGGAAACAACCAAGGGTATGGCCAGCCCCAAGGCATGGGGACAGGTAATGACCATGACCGTGACCATTCTTTCCAAGGCAAAGGCAAATTCTTTTCCCAAAAAGATCCAGACCAAGAGCGTAAGCGTACCCACTACAATAGCGACAATAGTCAGCCACAGGGCTGCCTTGTCTGCCAACTGCTGGGTCTTGGATTTACTGGCCTGGGCTTCTTCTACCAGGGAAATAACCTGGGAGATATAGGAATTTTCCCCTGCCTTGGTTACGCTGACATTGATTGACCCCTGCTGGTTGATGGCGCCTGCTATCACCTCGTCCCCCTCTTTCTTGGCAACCGGCTTTGATTCACCAGTCAGCAAAGCCTCATTAACACTGGTCTGGCCTTCTAACACCTTACCGTCGGCAGGAATCTTCTCCCCTGGTCTTATCAACACCACGTCCCCAAGTTTCAGCTCAGAAACCGGGGTATCCTTTGTTCCTTCTTCTGTCACCAAATGCGCCTCAGAAGGAACAAGTTCGGCCAAGCTACGCAAGGATTTGGAGGCTCCCAGCACTGACCTCATCTCAATCCAGTGCCCCAAGAGCATCACAACAATCAAGCTCACCAACTCCCAAAAGAACACCTTGCCCGGAAAACCAAACACCACCAGCGCACTGTAAAAAAAGGCAACACTCATAGCCAGGGCAATCAAGGTCATCATACCAGGGGTTCCTTCTTTAACTTCTTTAGCAAAACCCTTTAAAAAGGGCCACCCTCCAAAAAGAAAAACCACAGCCGACAGATTCAAGAGAATGTATTTGTCTCCCTCAAAACTGAACTCAAAACCAAAGAATTTCTGAATGGTGGGAGATAAAACCAGAACGTGCAAGCTCAAAAAAAGAGAAATAAAGAATCTCTTCCTAAAATCCTTCACCATTTCCTGGTGATGTTCGTGGTGTTTGTGTTTGCCTTTGTGTTTTTTCTCTTCTGGCATAAATTAAATTGAAACTCCCATTTTTTGCAATTCTGACCTGGTCTGGTCAGCATCTTTGAAATGAATTGTCTTGAGCCCGAATTTCTGCTCTGTCTTCACTATTCTCGGAGAGTCATCAACACAGACACATTCTTGAGGCTGGCATTTAATATTCTGCAAAAGAATGATATAAAATCTTTCTTCTCTCTTGCTCAATCCAAAGTCAAAAGAAAGAACAAAATCGTCAAACTTATTATAAATCCCATATCTTTGATCTAAAAACTCCATCCTCTCTTTAATATTCCCGGAAAAAGCGACCACGTAATACCCTCCCTCTCTCAAGTACCTGACCAACTCTGGCATCCCTTCAATTGGTTCATAAGAAGCATACCAGAATTTCTTGATCTGCTCTGCTTCTTTTAAGCTCAAGTCTAGTTTCTCTCTTGCCCTCGCCCAGAACTCTTCAGCTGAAATTGCTCCCCTCCGGAAGAGCCATCCTTCTTTTCCCCTATAATTGGTGAACACCTCCCTAATCCTGTCAGGCGGCGCATCCAAAAGATTAAACAGTTTTGGAAGCATCAGATGGGTCCCTCTCTTGAAATAAACGCCTCCCAAATCAAAAACTACGGTCTTTATCATACTGATTTTTTATTATATATCTATTTTCAAGAAATTCCTAATCAAAATACCGATTAAAAAGGTCAACAGGGACACCCCCAAACTAATAAGCACCATTTCCCTGAATCTCTCTTTAAAGGAAACGTCCTGGGCCACAGAAATATAAAAATTGAAGACCCAGATAATAAACAGCGCCCCCAAGAGCGTCAAAATCAAGGAAAAGTAAGGGTTTTTTAATATTAAAAAGGGTAAAATCAACACAACCACAGTAAAGAAATAAGCCAACCCTGTATAAAAAGCTGATCTTAAAGGCTCTTTTTCTGTTTCTTCTGTCCGGCTGGAAAGGTATTCAGAAGCTGCCATGGAAAAGGAAGCTGCCACCCCAGTCACCAGGCCAGCCACAGCAATGATTTCAGGTTTTTGCAAGGTTAGAGTAAATCCTGCCAGAGCCCCGGTCAGCTCCACTAGGGCATCATTCAGGCCCAAGACAATGGATCCTGTATAGCGGAGACCCTCTTCATCAATCATGTCTAATAATTTTTTCTCGTGTCTGTCTTCGTCTTCCACGATCTTTTCAGCTTCTGGCACCTCTGTGCTGATCTCATTGTAAATTACCTGGGCGTCTTCCTCTCCCTGCTCCATCAGCTTGACCCCGAAGGTCAAACCAAAAATCCTGGCAATAAGATAATATTTCCAGATATTAAACCTGTCTGGCCCTACCTCCTGCCCAGTAAACTGCTCCCAGAATTTATAATGGGACTTTTCGTCTTCTGCAATCTCCTGTAAGGTCTTCCTGTTACGGGGATCTTTTGTCTTTTCAGCCAACTTGCTGTAGATAAAGTATTCTGTGATTTCGTTTTTCTGGGCATTGAGGATCTTTTCTCTAGTTTTTAAACTAAGATCCATGGAGCTGGTTACTCTTTTTTCTCAGACAAGAGGTTTCCCCTCTGTTTTTCAGCTTCTAAAATCCTGTTAACTCCCAGCACGTAAACTGCCTCCCTGATGGTACACTCTTCTTCCTGACACACGAAATTCAGGCTCTTGACCGCGTCCACCATTTTTTCTCTCAGCCTCTGCTCGCTCTTTTTCTTGCCCCATTCCTGGCCAGAAAGATTGCTGACCCATTCAAAATAACTGGCCACCACTCCCCCGGCATTGGCCAGAACATCAGGGATAACAAACACTCCCCTCCTGTCCAAAATGGGATCAGCTTCCGGGGCCACTGGTGCGTTAGCCATTTCTAAAATGATTTTGGCTTTTACTCGGTCCGCATTTTCCTTGGTGACCTGGTCCTCTACTGCAGCTAAGACCAGAACGTCAACATCAGACTCAATCAACTGTTGATTGCTGATCTTTTCCCCTTGTCCTGATTCTGATACTTTTTCTTCCCCCAAAAGAGCTTCAATATCCAAACCCGAAGAATTTAGAACCCCTCCGGAGGAATCACTCACCGCAATTATTTTATAGCCTGCTTCAGATAAGAGCTTGGCCATGGTGCCCCCCACATTACCAAAGCCCTGGATGGCCACCCTGAGCTCTCCCCTCAAATCCCTGAGCTGGAGAAACTCTTCTAAAATGATCTTCCCTCCCAAGGCCGTAGAATACTCCCTGATCACGTTGCCTCCTAATTCAATTGGTTTGCCAGTAATGACTGCCTTGGCATCCCTCCCCACTACCTTGGTGTATTCATCATACATCCAGGCCATGACCTGAGAATCTGTATTCACGTCTGGAGCTGGAATGTCAATCCTTTCTCCAATAAAGGGAGCAATCTCCCTGATAAAGGCCCTGCTCAATCTTTCCAGTTCTTTTTCTGAAAGCTCATGGGGGTCGACAATCACCCCTCCCTTGGCTCCGCCAAAGGGGATGTTGACCACTGCGCATTTCACAGCCATCAAAAAAGAGAGGATCTTCATTTCTTCTAGATCCAAACGGGGATAAAAACGAATTCCTCCCTTCATCGGACCCCGGGCATTGTTGTACTGGACCCGGTAACCATTGAAGATCCTGAATTCTCCGTTGTCCATCTGGACCGGAAAGTTAAACTGGATCACCCGCTTGGGCTGATTTAAAATATCAACCTGGTACTGCTGAAGCTCTTTCCGTGCGCTGACCCGGCTGAGATAGCTCTTACAGGTTGGGCACTGAATTTTTTCTTTTTCCATAAGAATTGAATCAGAGTATTTTTTCTAGTCTCGTGTCGACTGTTTCCCAGTTGACCACCTCCCAGAAGGCATCCACAAAGTCCCCCCTCTTGTTCTGGTAGTCAAGGTAGTAAGCATGCTCCCAGACATCAAGGACCATCAAGATGGGAAACCCGGGATACATGTTGAGGTTGTGTTTCTCAATCTGCATAATAACGGGCCTCTTGGTCTGACGGCAAAAAGTTAAAGCTGCCCAGCCAGAGCCCTCTACTGATCCAGCGGCCTTGGAGAATTCTTGTTTGAATCTCTCAAAGCTCCCAAATTCCCCTTCCAATACTTCAGCCAACTTGCCTTCAGGCCCTCCTCCCCCGTCTGGGGACATGCTGGGCCAGAAAAGCGTATGTAAGATAGCTCCTCCCACGTTGTATGAAAGAGCCTTTAAGGTAGCCTTCATGTCTACATCTTCTCTCTTCTCTCTTGCTTCCTTTAATTTTTTTAAAATGTCATTGGCATTGTTGACATAACCCTGATGATGAATCTGGTGATGAATCTTTAGTTGCTGTTCAGAAATATGGGGCTCCAAGTCAGAATATCCGTAAGGTAGGTCGGGATGGGTGTAAAATTTATTGGTGTCCATATATTAATTTAATTAATTTTTATTATCTTCGGCCTTTATTTCAACAAGGACTGAAATAAGAGAAAGCAAGGTAAGCAGTAGCCAAGGCCACTGTCAGCCTCGCCATCCAGAGGTGCCAGGCAAAAGGAATCTTTCTGATCCCCTTGTGGATCATGACCCCGATAGAGGCTGTAGCCACCAGGGAAAGAAAAGCAAAGACTCCTAGATATTGCACCAGAGGAATGCCAAAAATCAGATAGCAACTTATTTCTGCAATCATAATTATTTCTCCCTTGCTTTCTTTAAATGCTTAGCATAAAGAGTGAGCTGCTTGACAAAAGCTCCCACTCTCTTGATATAAGGATCAGGGTCTTTGATCTTCCCCTGTCCGTCAAACAGGCTCTGGACATTGGGGAAGAAAATCGATTCTCTAATGGGTGTCATCTGCAGCTCTATAGCTACCTGCTTGAACTGTTCGATCATCCTCGCTCCCCCGATAAAGGAGCTGGAAACAGCACAGAAACCAACTGGTTTCTGATTGTATTCTCCGTAAAGCATGTCGATCATCATTTTCAGTTCGCCGGGATAACCATGGTTGTATTCAGGCGAAACAATAATCAGGCCATCTGCCTTTCTCATGTGTTCTCCCCATCTTTGGACAATTTCATTGTCCTTGTCCCGGCTGGTGGCTGAAAGCCTGAAATTCCTGACGTCCAAGAGCTCGGTATCAAAATCTGCTGTTTCCTTGACCTGGCTCAGGATAAAGGAAGCAACCTTTTCTGATTGCCTCCCTTCCCTTGCCGTACCCAATACGATGGGAATGTACATAATTTTTTATTCGGAAAGTTCTTCTTCCACTTCTTTTCTCCCCTCTTCCAGCTCTTCAACCTGCTGATGGTCTTTCCTCAAGAGCAGGGTCTGGAATTCTCCGACATGGGTCTTTTCTTCCTTGGCAACGTCAAACAGGATCTTTTTCAGATCCTCATCCTTGGTCATGGCAGCCAGTTGTTCATAGAGACTGATGGCGTCAAGCTCAGCAATGATGCCCACTCTCAGGATTTCCTTGTCGATGTCTTCTTGACTGTTTTTTTCCAAGTTGATTGGTAATTTTGAAAGCATGTTTTTCTGTGTTTAATTCTTCTAATTGGCGACCTTTTGAATATTATTCATTTGATTGGCATGTTTTGCAAACTATTAAAAATAATATCACTGACAAAAACGATATGCCGGCTCCGTATGAAAATAAGAGCGAAGAATTCATGTCCCACAAGTAACCGGCTATTAACCCCCCGGGCAGGGTAGCCAAGCTGGTCATCATGTGGAAAGTACCCAGGGCCGTGCCCCTGACGTCTTTTTCAGCCAGATCAGAAACCAGGGCCCGCTGGGTGGAATTGACCAGGGAGTAATTCAGCCCGAAAAGCAAAAACAGGATCACAAATAGAGGAAGAGACCCGGCAAGCATGAATCCCAGACATACTAATCCAAACAGGCCGTACCCTACCAGCAGCACCTTCCTCCTTCCAATCCTGTCAGAAAGGATGCCAGCTGGAACAGCAAACAAGGAATAAGATGTGTTGTAAAGGGCGTACAAAAGGATGGGGATCCCTACTGCCATCTTGCCCTCAAAAGATCCCTGACTCTCAAGCACAAAGAACATGTAGCTGAAATTCCCTAAAGTAAACAAGGTGGCCACCAGAATAAACATCTTCAGGGGGCTGGAAAGTGATTTTAAGCTCACCTTGAATCCTTTTTGGGTTTTTTTCTCCCCTCCCCTTTCTTTCACAAACAACAGAGGAACGAGAGAAAAGAATCCAATAATACCTGCCGATAAAAAGATCTTTTGAAAATTCATCCCCAGATACCAGAACAGAACAAAAGCTATAATCGCCCCTAAGACTGATCCTGCGCTGTCCAGGGCCCGATGGATGCCAAAACCCTTTCCTCTCTTTTCTTTTTTCGTAGAAGCTGCCAGAATAGCGTCCCGGGGCGCAGAACGTAACCCCTTTCCTAGCCTTTCTCCAGACTTAAAAAACAAGACCTGGGGCCAGGACTCAGCAAAACCGAACAAGAATTTAAACAAAGCAGAAAGAGAATATCCGCCAAACACAAAGGGCTTTCTTTTTCCTGTCTTGTCTGACCAGTATCCAGCTATAATCTTAAACAAACTGGCAATGCTCTCCCCCAGCCCGGAAACCAGACCTAAGGCAAAACCTCCTCCCCCAATCTGCTTAATAAATAAGGGAAGGATGGGAAGGATAATCTTGCTTGAGGTATCATTGATAAAGCTAACCAACCCGAGAAACCAGATATTTTTTTTATCTGAAGATTCCTCTTTTTTGGTCTGAGGGCTCTTATTCTCCATGAAAGCCGTGCCTAGGTAGTATACTCTAACCGCTCTTTAAACTCCCTTCTCTTGCCCTCATTCCACTGGGTAACAGGCCTCAGATAGCCCACCACCCGGGAATAAACTTCACACTCCTGGAAACTAGTCAAGGCAGGATTTTTTTCAAAACATTCTTTGCATTTAAAGACCTGTATTTTCTTGCCCTCTTTTTCATAAGTAAGCAAAAAACCATTCTTGATTTCGCCGTTTTCCTCTTTTATCTCCCGTCCGCAGTCGTGACAAAAAGGACTATTTTTGGCAATTTTTGCAGATTCCATAAAAGGATATGAGATAATGTTTTACTTTTCCGACCGTTATCTTCTCAGCCTGAGAAGGTTTTATGAATTTTTTATCCACATCAAATACTTCTCCACAGTCCTCGCAAAAAAAATGAGCGTGGAAAGAAGTATCTCCATCATACCGGCAACTGGGTTTTAAAGGAATTTCTATTACTTTACCCTTTTTTTTCAAATTATTGAGAATCCGGTAAACAGTCCCTTTGCTGATCCGAGGTAATTTCTTTTTAACCTCTTTATAAACAACATCAGCAGAGGGGTGATTCTTGGTGCTTTTCAGGTAATCCAGGATAATCTTCTTTTGTGATGTAAGTCTTTCTTTGGCTGACATAATTAGGAATAATTACTAATTAAATTATAGTCCTAACTAAAAAAGATGTCAAACAACACCTTTTCAGACTTATCTTTAATGTTTCAACAACAGCATCACGCCAATCCCGGCCAAGAAAACCAAAAAGTGGACAAAGGAGCGCATGGTATGGTGCGATTTGATTTCAGGTATCAAGTCAGAAGAAGCAATGTAAATAAAGTTTCCCGCTGCAAAAGGAAGCAAATAAGCCATGGATCCGCCGAGTTTTTCTTTCAAAAGAAATCCTGCTATCCCTCCAGCAACCACGCTGATAGCAGAAAGGAAGTTTAAAAACAGAGCCTTTGTCCTCTCTATCCCCCCATAGACCAAGATCCCGAAGTCACCAATCTCCTGGGGAATTTCGTGGAGAGCCACGCTGAGGGTGGTTACCATCCCTAAATGGAAAGAGCTAACAAAGGAAGCTGCCACTACTAGCCCATCAATAAAATTATGCACAGCGTCTGAAACCAGAATAAGATAGGAAAAGGGCATGATTTTGGGATGCTCCCTGGCATGGTGGTGATGCCAGTGGATAAAATTCTCCAAAATAAAGAAAGCGCAAAACCCAACCAGGACATACAAAAAAACATCCATGTTATGGCCCGGAGGCAATTCCTCCAAAGACTCTGGTATTAAATGCAAAAAAGCCCCTCCTAAAAGGGCGCCAGCTGAAAAAGACACCAAGAACAAGAGAGCCTTATCCAATAATTCTTCTTTAACAAAAAGGGTGACTGCTCCTACAAAAGCAACCAGGCTGATGGTAAAAGTGAAAAAGATAATGGTCAGCAAAAGAGGCATATCAAAGATTATAACATTTTTTTTCCCATTATAGGAAAATTATTTCCTTTTTTGGATCTTGATGGCTTTTCCCTGTACCAGGGACTCTGCTATCTTTCCCCGGGCAGATTTTAAAATCCTGCCCACTGTACTCTGGGAAACCTTCATTTTTTTTGCTGCCTCCTCTTGAGTGTATCCCTTCCAATCACACAACCTGACAGCCTCCATTTCATCGTGGTTTAAGGAAACCTCCTCTAAAGCAGACAGAGGGATAGCCCGAGGCTTAAAATAAGTCGCCTTGGGATTAAAAGAGATTCTTCTTGGTTTTTGTGGGCGAGACATAATTTAAAAAGGATTAGATGGATAAATAAGAATAAAGACTTTGAAAGATGTCTGTGATTTCCTGTGAGGCCTTCAAGTCTGTTTCCAAGACCGGAGTAAAGCTAGCAACTGCCTTGACGATCTTTTTATCATAAGAAACCTTGCCGAGCAGCCTGTCTGTTGCCCATTCCTCTATCTCAGCTTCTGTTTCTCTATTGATGCCGCTCTTGTTAATAACCGCGTACCAATCCATATCAAAATAATCCACCAGTTCTTTTACTCTTTTCAAGTCAGAGAAAGCAGAAAGCGTGGGCTCTGTCACCAAGACAGCCAGGTCTGCATCCTGGAGGCAGGCAATGACCGGACATCCCGTCCCTGGGGAACAGTCAATGATCTGAAAGTCAGAGCCAATCTTGTCAGCCTCTTTTTTAAGTTCAGTAATCACCTTGCCAGAGCCTGTTTCCCCAGGAAAGAGATTTCCCACCACCAAAGGAAAATCATACTTGGTTTTTTTAATTTTAAGATTCCCGTTCTCTACCTGATGAAGCTCAATAGCCCCTTGAGGACAGATAATCTCGCAGACACCGCAACCTTCGCATAAAAATGGATTCATTATAGGTTTTCCTTTCTCATTAGCAGAAAGAGCCCTGAAACGGCACTTTTCAATGCAGAGACCGCAGCCATTACATTTTTTATAATCAATCTCAGGCTTAAAAGAGGTGGCTATTGGAATTGTTTTCTCCCATCCGCCGGCCTCATTGAGCCAGATGGCAAGATTGGGAGCATCAACGTCACCATCTACAGCCACAATCTCTTCCTGGGCTCCAAATAAAATAGCAAGGCTGGAGGCAATCATAGATTTTCCTACCCCTCCCTTTCCTGAAGCCACAGCTATTTTTTTCTTTTCTTTGTTCATGAGATTAAATGGTAATTTCTTTTCCCGCCCCGTTTTTAATAAAATTACTACCGTATGCTTTCTCAAAACGCTCAATACAGCGTTCACCAGAGCAATGAGAGGGGGCCACCTTTTGCACCCCCAGGTTTCTAAATTCTGAAATGATTTTTTCTATCTCAGTGTCAGAAGCAGACTTTAGATGAAATCCTCCCATTACCAAATAAGAAGGAAAACCCTCTACAACTTCTTTTGATTTTCTCACAATATCAACAATTCCAGGGTGGGCACAACCAGTAATAACTATCAAGCCCTGGGGAAGCTGCAGGATCAATGACTGCTCCTGGATCATTGTCCCCAGAGGGCCGGTTGTAAAAATCCCTGGCTTCAGTTGAGAAAATGATTCAAAAGACCCTGGCTTGTACACTTTAATTCCCTGGTTCCTTTCTAAGATCCCAGGCAACCCTCCTGTGTGGTCATGGTGGAGATGAGAGATAAAAACAAAATCAAGCTCTCTTGGGTCAAGACTCATCTTTTTCATGTTGGAAAGCAGCACCTCTTTATCGTCCCCTGTATCAAAGAGAATCTTGGTCACTTTGTCTTCGAACTCATAGCGAATAAAACAGGAAAATCCCCACCCCTTTTCCAGGCGCGGATCGGCTAAATAATTATCAAAGACCGTGATGACAGAAAGATGGTTTCCCATAGCATTATTACTCAGGAAGAATACAGAGCGTATTGTTAAAACGGTTGATATAGTTGAAGAGACCAATAATGGAAACTATTTCTACAACTTCGTCTTCTGAAAAGTCCTTGGTCAGCTCTTCCAAGAGTTCTGGCGTACAGACGCGGGCCTTAAGCGTCACTTCTTTTACCAGTTCCAACATTTCCTTTTCGTCTTCATCCTCGCTCTCCCCTTCTTCGATCTTAGAAATGGTTTTCTCGTCTGCCCCTAAGCTCTGGAGCATTTTTTTGGTGACGTCAACACAAAAAGGACATTTTAAAGAATTAGAAACCACAAAAGCGATCTTCCACCTGGTCAGGGGTTCGATCTTCCCCTCTCCCATGATCACGCTGAAGAGTTCTGTAAATTCCTTCATAATTTTAGAGCTGTGAGCCATGACCTTTACCCATTCGGGAACCTTGCCCATTTTTTCCTCAAATTTTTTATAGACTTCCTTTGCTTCGTCATTAACTTCTCCTTTGTCTAATGAAGATATGATTGCCATAATTGAATTAAGATTAGATTGAATTTTTAATAACTTTTTTCATCCGCAACATGAGCAAGAGCCGCCAGAACAGCTCTCACAAGAACCCTTGCTGCCTCCGCAGTCCTTAGCTACGAAACTGGAAGGCACCTTTCGCGCCTTCTGGCTCCGACACTTGGGACAGCGTACATCTTCTTGCTTAAACATGAGTTTTTCGAATTTTTCTCCGCATTTTTGGCATTGGTATTCGTAAATCGGCATTTTAAGAATAAATTAATTGTTTAATAATATTTCTGCTGAAAATCGACCCATCTCACCTTTTGAATAGGCTCTGACGAGATCTCTGGAATGAGGTATTTCTTTTGCAATCTCAGAATTGAAGTCGCCCACAACTTTTAAAACATCCTTCTTGTTTCCTAGATCCGCTTGATTAAGAAAGACTTCAAAGGGAATCTCCATTTTTCGGCATAAATCCAAGAGTAGTCTTAGATCATGGGCCCCCATTGGAGTGGGCTCAGTGACAGCAATAGCTAAATCCGCTCCCATTAAAGCAGCAATAACCGGACAATGGATGCCTGGCGCAGTATCTAAAAGAACATAATCGACCTGCTTTTTCTTTGCAACCTCCAAAGCAAAAGATTTGGTTTCAGCCACAATGGGGCCTGTTTCCTCAATGCCTGATTCCGCTACTCCTGTCACCAACCAAAAACCATCATTGACCCTGTTTACAAAGACTTCCCCTACCTTTTCCTCTTTGGCACGGATTGCGCCATGAGGACAAACGATCCAGCAGGCACCACAAGAAGAGCAAAGCTCTTTTAAAAAGACGGGGTATTTTCCAGGGGGTTGGAAGACTGCATTGCTCCTGCAATTTTTTGCACACAAGCCGCACTTTTTGCATTTCTCTTTTATAAGCTCAGGATATGAGGCAAAGATGGTTTTTTCTTTTTTATCAAGGTTTTGACTCAATAATAGATGATCGTTTGGCCCTTCCACGTCACAGTCACAAAGCAAAACCTTTTTCCCCTTTTGAGAAAGAAAGCTTCCTAGCAACACGGCAACAGTGCTCTTTCCAGTGCCCCCCTTCCCTCCAGTCACGGCAACCTGGGGAAAACCTCCGTCCTCCTTTTTAAGTTGATTGAATATATAATTGACTGATTCTTTCATTTCAACATTTAGAATCTAAGACAAGGCTGAGCTTGCCCTGTCTGATTTTTTTCAAATTTTCTTCAATGTCGCCAGGGACAGCCTTGTACACATTGATACCCCGACCGTCAAACATCTCCAAGGCCTTTTTCCCAATATCACAAACAACTAATGCATCTACTCCTTTGCGGCCTAACAACTCCGGGGGAAGCGCGTCCTGGGAAGAAAAATGAGGGTTAGCTACCAGTTCTTTCTTTCTTGTCTCCTGATTATATATCAGAAATCTCCTTGCCCTTCCAAAATGCTCCTCAATGTCGGATTCTAGACCTTTGCCATTGGTGGGGAAAGCAATCTTCATATCAGACTTTTTCTTTGGTCGGCTCCTTAAATCTCTTCATCTTTCCTGCCAGAAAATTATCTATCGCTTCTTTTACTGTCTCTCCTTTTGCTTCATAAACATCAATTAGTTTGTCCCGGAGGGTATGAAAAGATATGGGCCCGATTTCAGAGGTAATCAGGATGTCAGGGTCTTTCTCGGAAAGATAGTCTGCCACTGCCAAGCCCGCTCTTAATTCTTTTTCTTGAAATGGGTTTTCAATATATTGATGGGATTTAATATTCTCTTCCTCCAAGACCAGCATTAAAAAAAGATTGGCTCTCCCAAATCGCTCATCAAGGGGTGAGTCAAGCTCTCTTCTCTCCTTAATAGGGATAACAATCTTTTTAGTCTTGCCCTTAAAGGGCTCCACATGAATAATAAGAGATTCTACCTGCGGTACTTCCTTTTTAACTTTTTCCTCAAGTTCGTCCGCAATCTCATGGGCTCTCTTTACTTCTAAAAACTTCTTGATCCTGATGTTGACCTCGCCAAAAATGAAAGGTCCCGAGCTCCTCAGCCTGAGACTGGAAAATTCTTTAACCTGTTCCTGGGAACGCAAGGCCCGCTTGATCTTTTCCTCTATTTCCTTGCTCGGGCTGACATCCATTAAAGCAAAAACCGCATCTTTTAAGCTCTCTATGCCAATCTTGAAAACAAGCAGGGAAAAGATGATACCCACAATCCCCTCTACCCGGGGAATACCGAAATAAGAAGAAGCAATGCCCCCCACCACTAAAAGAGAAGAAACAATGTGTAGCTTGGACTCTTTCCCGTCTGCAATCAGGCTCTGGGAATTTATTTCCTTTCCTATTTTGAGCTCATACCTGCCCAGAAAATAAATGACTAAGGCGTCTATGAGGGAAATACCGATAGCTAAAAGCGGAAGATTTAATTGGGAAGGATTAGATATCCGCTGGTAGCTTTCCTGACCAATCTCAAAACCAGCGTAGAGGATGAAAAAGGAAACCAACAAAGAAACCAGGCTCTCTGCTTTGTAAAAACCATATGGAAAACGGTCGGTTGGTTTTCTCTGGGAGACAACAAAACCAAACCAGATAAAAAGAATGGAAAAAGCGTCTCCAACACTATGGAGCGCATCAGAAATCAAAGCCACGCTGTGGGAGAAAAAGCCTATCAAGAGCTTTAAGCCAGCCATTAAGAAAACAATCCGGCTTACATTTTTAGCGGCTTTCTCCCCTTTTTGAAGAATTTCTTCTTTTTGAATCATAAATTAATATAAAATTATCTTCCTCGCCGCCTCCTCCCCTGGCCAAGCCCAGGCCCTCTGCCAAAACGACCGGGAGCAGTTGGCTTTTCAAGCTGGGGAAGGTTATTGTTCTTCCAGTCTTCAAACGCTCTTTCTACAGTAGTGCCTACTTGAGGAGTGAAGACGTCAATCCCAGCTGCATCCAGAGCACCAAAAGCATTGGGGCCGACATTACCAGAAATTAGAATCTTGACTCTCCGGGAACTGATCTCCTGAGCTGCAGCCACCCCCGCTCCCCTCATGGCTCCAACTCCAGGATTTCTTAATACTTCCTCTATCTTTCCTTCATCATTCAATATAAGGAAGAAGGGTGCCCTTCCAAAACGAGGGCTAACTTTGGATTCCAGTCTTTCACCTAAAGAAACAATGCAAATTTTCATGTATTTTAAAATAATTAAGTTTTCTGGTTGCGGACCATGGCAGCCCCACACTCCGGACAATTAATTTCATAACAAGGCTGGCCTCTCTGATGAGGAGTCTTTTTCCCGCACTTGGGGCAAACACAATTGCCGCCCGGACCGAAACCAAACCCTCCGCCTTGGCCTCTGCCGCCACCAGGAGGAAATCGTGATTTCCCCCCGAAAGCAGCTGAAGATTTTTTGTTAGGCCTGTCAGGGATCATCTTACTTCTTCAATTCCTTGATTCTCTTTTCAACTATCTTCATTTCTTCTTTAAGAACCTCGACCTCATTTTCTAAAGCTTCTTTTTCGCTCTGGAGTATCTCTTTCTCTTCTGAAACAGTCATCCGATAAGAAGAGGCAGGGTAATACCTTCTTCCATAGCCTTGCCCCCATCCCCTACCTCTGCCAAACCCCCTGACATAGGGATACATGCCATATCCCGGGCGGGGATGGCCTGCACAATATCCCATTCCTCTACCTGTCATCGGACCCTGTCCCCTTGGACCTGTTCTGTCACCAAATGGCATAATTTTTTAAAAGGTTAAATTAATAATCGACCCTATTATGAGTATATACCCATAATTATTCCCTGTCAAGCTCACTTGTTCGTCCTCGTACCCTCATCCCAAACAAGAATCGAGCCACTTTAATCCTTTTAACCAATAGCTCGTACACTAAAACCGTAGCCAGGAAAGAAAGAAAAACCACCAGAAGATATTTTACTGCCGCCCCGATGTTGGTGTTCAAGACATAAAATCCGTAAATAATAATCATTGTTTGGTGTAAAATGTAAAAGGGCAAAACAGCTTCATTAAGATATTGGAGTACCCTGTTTTTGAAATTCAGGTATTTTTGGAAAAGAGATAACAACAGGAGAGACCAAAACCAAATATTCAGTCCGCTTAACATTTCAAAGACAGCCCTGTACAAAAGAGGCGGTTGGTTTACCCTTTCATACACCGACCATCCCTGGTTTAACAAAAATATCAAAAGCAAACTGGAGGTCAGCGTCCAAAAAGCAAACGCGCCTCCTCTCTTCTTGATTTTCCCCATAAAATCCTGGCGGGAAAATAAAAAAAATCCATAGACGAAAAAAACAAAATAAAGAAAGGGGTTCTGAAAGAATTCCCAATCAAAAAGAGCCCGTGGGATAACCTCTGAAAGGACGATGGGGATGGAAAATAAAAAAATAGGGTTGCTTTCTTCAAAAACTCCATTGAGACCAGCATCTTTATTTTTCTTTTTGGAACGGATAAAAAACGGCAGGCACAAGGCGGAAAAAAGAAATAGTACTGCCAAAAACCACAGGTGAGCAAGCTCAAAAAATCCCGAATAGTCACCACCTAAGGGATACTGGAAATTCCAACTGAAAAAATAGGATTTGTAAAATTCAAGATAAGAATTGATCTTGAGAACATTGTTATTCCGGAGGACATAGTAGGATTGAGGAGGAACCAGTAAAACTAATCCCGTGACAAAAGGGATCAACAGCCTCTTAAACCTTTCCTTTAAGTATTCTTTTTTCGACCGGTATTCTAAAGAAAACCAGGTGCCGACCCCTGCTATCAAAAAAAGAAGAGGGAGCTGCCACTGGTTAACAATAAAAACAAACTCATTACAAAAAGGAAGACCCTCTTCATTTTTGAGATAAAAGGGGGAAAGAGAGTCAAACATGCGAGCCGTATGAAAAAGAAACAGGATTAAGACTAAAAAGGCACGGAGCCAATCAATATAGGGGACTCTCCTGTTTTTAGACAAACCGTGCTTCATTTCTGCTCTTCTAATTCCTTGATTCTTTTTTTGAGCTCCATCATCTTCATCTCCCTGCCTACCGCAAATTTCTGAAAGTTCTCCAGTTCCTTTACCTTACCCTCCAACTCCTTGGTTCTTTCTTTTACCTGCCTTTCCAGGTCCTCTGTAAGGTGCCTCAACTCTTGAGTCCTCGCCCTGACCCTGACCTCCAGGGTGTCCCTAGCGATCCGCAGTTCCTTTTGGGCCTTGACTATGCTTTTCCTTTCCTCTCTGAGATTCTCACTGATCTTACGGAACATCTTAGCAAATAGCCGTACAAAGAAACTCACATAATGAAAGCCGAAAACGGCACCCGCAAAAATAGTAATCAAAACATAAACAAGGTCTTTGTAAGGAACAATGCTGCCGCCAGACAATATGAAAAGCTCATGATGGGGAATGATTCCAAAAAATTCCAGTAGAACCACTCCGCTGTAGGAAAGAGTGGCAATCATGGTTATTATAAAGCCTTTCAAAGGAGAGAGGATAAGGTTGGCCTCTACAACCATAAAGAAAAACATAAAAACTCCTATCCATTCCACCCCTCCCAGCTGATTGAGCACTAAGGAATAAATAAAGATATTAGCCATATAATAGCCAAACGTCAGATTCTCCACCTTAGAGAGGTCAGTCTTTTCCTCCTCCAGCATCCTACCCAGAAAATATACATAAACGGAGATAACGGCAGTAAACAGCAGAAGAACGACTAAAATAAAGTCTGGGATAGGGACGCCTAATAAAAACCTCAAGAAAAGGGAAAGGAAAGAAAAAATGGAGACCATTACCACTACCCTCTTGTTGAGAACGGTTAAGGTTCTGAGTACCTCTATATGCTCTGGCGTAAAGGTACGTAATCTTTTTTCCTTTTCTTCTTTGTTCATAATAAAAAAGGGGATTATAATAAAATTTAATATGTTGAGCAATTTAGGACTCGGTTTGCTGATTCCCCGACTGCTTTTTTAATCTTTCTAGCTCCTGCTTCATTTCCACCATCTTCATCTCCCTGCCCACAGCAAATTTCTGAAAGTTCTCCAGCTCTTTAACTTTACCCTCCAATTCCTTGGTTCTCTCTCTGACCTGCCTTTCCAGATCCTCTGTAAGATGTCTAAGTTCTTGAGTTCTTGCCCTGACCCTGACCTCCAGGGTGTCTCTGGTAGCCCTTAACTGATCTTGAGCTTTTATAAGCTCTTCTCTCTCTTTTTCCAGCTCTTCTCTGGTTTCCCGATGGACGTTAGCGAAACGGGAGGTAATAAAGGCAGTGTATCCTAAACCCAAGGCGACCCCTCCACCCACATGAACCAAGAGGTATCTAAGGCTTTGATAGCCCTTATCAACAGTAAGAAAAGAGTGATGAGGGACAACACCAAAATACTCCAGTATGGCCATAGCTCCATAGAAAAGTACGGCAGAGAGAGTAATCAAGCAAGTCCCCTTTTCCTCAAAAATAACACTTGCCTCAACAATCAAAAAAGTATAAATAAAAAATCCTAACCCTTCAATACCACCCAAATAGTGCACAACTATAGTCAGGAGAAAATTCATTACTAAAAAGTATCTAAAAGCTACTCTCTTTAGGTCTTCCATATCATAAATCTTGTTCTGGAAAACATAAAGAAAATAAGAAAGTGAAGACACAAAAAGTAAAAGTGCAGCGTAAAGACCTAAAGGAAATTCGCGGGTAATTGTGTTCTGCAACACATAGGCTCCTGGTAGCCCCAACACAGAAATCGCAAGAGAGGATTTGGTAATGGGAACCAAGATATTCAGAAACCTCTTCGCTTCCGGAGAAATCTTTTTGTTGCTTTTTTTTCCCATGTTTTTAGTTAAGTTTCTGCCCTCACACCCTCGAGGGCAATTGAAGTATTAATAAAGAGAATATTGTTTCTCTCCCATTCTTTAATTACTTCTCGAGCTGTTTCTTCATCAAAAGCAATGGCTATACCACAATCCCCTCCTCCCGCTCCTGAAAGCTTGCCAGCAGCCCCCTTTCCGTTGGCTATGCTGCTTAGCTTAGCCAAGGAATCAGTTTCAATATCAACACCTGACTTTCTGCCCAACTCTCTCAGGTAAACCTCGTTCTCTTGAAGAAACTTGATAATATTCGCTTTTTCGTTTTTTTGTAAAGAAGAAATAAATTGAATGACCACCTTATTTATCCCCTCTATTATTCTATCATATTCTTTCTTGTTTTTCTCCTTCCACCTATACATTTGTTTCACCATCTCAGCTGTAGAAGAAGATTCTCCAGTCCATCCGATAAGGAGACGGGCATCTTCAGGAACCTGGAGCGGACAATAATAAAAACCCGGCCATTCTATTCCTACTATTTCTTTTAGAGACCGGTTCTTATCTATTTGTTCTTTCAACCAATCAGGATCGAACCTCTTGTAAACCATAACCCCTCCAAGACTGGAAGCTGCAACGTCAAAGCCTGAACCCACCTTTCCCTGGGCCGAATAATGAGCAACAGCTGAAAGCTTATAAATTCTCTCCCTGTCTTTGTTTTCTGTGATCTCTTTTCCGTAGAATTTCAAAACACCAGCCACTACAGCCGCCACGCTGGCAGCTGAAGCTCCAAAGCCAAACATTTTTTTCCTTTCCAAGTCCTTAACCGCTTCCCTCTGCTGCAAAGAACTCCTCTCCCCCCACGTTTCAATCTGAAAAGGAGCTTTAAATCCCGCATACTGCAAAACAGACTCCAGGGCAGATTTAATGAAGGGAAGGTGTTTTTCCTCTTTCTCTCCAAGCCGCTCCACAAAATTTATTTTCCCTTTCTTAAAATCACACCTTACGTCTTCTATACCAAAATCCTTGAGAGTAATGTGAATCAGATTGTCAGGTGATTCTCTAAGTCCGGCAAAAATCCTCCTATCAACAGCAGCTACAACCAGAGGATTTCCCTTTTCCAAAACTGCCCATTCACCGGCAATACAGACTTTACCAGGCGCTGAGGTTATAAGTTCATAATTTTCCATAAGCTAGATTAAAACAGGTGGTCATTTATAATCCTGCTCCCTTCTCCCGGCGCCAAGACCCTTGTTGTCTCTACACCTTTAATAGAAGCGCACCGTCTGACAATTTCTTCTGAATTTTCTTGCAGGCAGATGATCTTGACCTGGGGGCCTGCGTCAATAGTAAAAAAACAGTCCATTTTTTCCTGCCACTCCAGACACTTCTTAATAATCCTCAGAGTGGCCGGATTCCAATAAACCAAGGGGGGCAAAGTGGAAAACATTAAAGCGTGCATTCTAAGACAATTCCTCTGGGCTGTTTCTCCTACCAAAGCAATGTCTTTTTCCTGGACACCCCTGCGCACATTATTCAAGTCTTCTTTAATATTCTCCAGCCAAGAAGCGTAAAAAGGAGATGTAGAAACCGTCCTGGCCATCCCAGACCGGGAGCTAACCTCTTTCTCTTCTTGGGAAACAACACAGGCTATCATCCTGAATTCTGGCCAGTGGCTAGGAGGCACAAGCTGCTCAACATAAGAATCGGTCCCGTCTTCTTTTTCTCCTTTCTTCCACTCAGCAAATCCTCCTACCACAGAACGGGCAGCAGAGCCCGAGCCCAGCCGGGCCAGTATACTGAGTTCTTTTTTATCCATGCCCAGAGAAAGAGAACCGTCAATTGCTGTGGCCAAAGCTGCAAATCCAGCAGCAGAAGAAGCTAGTCCTGCTCCAGTAGGAAAATTGTTCTGACTTTTTATCCTAGCCCTTAAATTACTGCCCACCTTTTTTCTTACTTTCTCCAAGAACCGCTCGATGTATTTATCATAAACCTTAGACCCCTTTTCATACTGAATACCGTCTAAGATAAAGGTGTCTTCTTCGTACTGTTCCCCAAACTCTACTGTGGTATGAGCAGCAAAGTCAGAAACTGTCATGCTGATACTGGAATTATAAGGGAGCATCAGCTCTTCGTTTCTCTTCCCCCAATATTTAACCAGGGCAATGTTGGCGTGAGCAATGGCAGAAGATTTCATAGAAAATTAGTATTTTAAAATTATATCAAAAACATGCCTTTCTGTCCTTAAAATAAAAAGGTAGACTCAAAGGAAAAGTCCACCTTTTAATAAGCTCTTCTGTTTACGAAAATTCCTTTACCTGCTGACCTGAATGGTCTCGTTGAGCTCTGCGTCAGGAGCAGAAATAGTAATTCTTCCAGTAGTCGTTCCGCTCTGTAGAATCTCATAGCCTGTGTCATAGTCGCTGCAGCTGTTGTAGTACCCTGTTGAAGGGTCTACGGGCAACTCAGCCACATAGGTCGGCACCAGGCAAGCGCATAAGTCAACTGCATTGGTACCAGTGGATGCTATTACCTGAGCGCTGGTAGTAGGTATTTCTGTAGCTCCGCAACCGGAAAAATCAAAGTTGCCATCGTTGTCTACCATATTCTGGTGAGTAGCATTCAAGATGCTGTTGACCGCTGCCCATCTCTGGGTATTCCTGGCCTGAGCAAATTGCCTAGCAGGGTTGATAGCAATAATCACCACTGCCGCCAGCATGGTAATAATAGTCAGAACAATAAGAACTTCGATTAGTGTGAAACCTTTCTCTGTGTTCATAGCAAATTAAGTATCTTTGCTTAATGTAAGCAAAATGACCTTTGTTTATCTTATTATAATATAGCTATCGATTAATTAAAGTTCTTTTTCCACAAGATCTCCTTTTCTACCTTATTCCAGTGCCAGATCCTCTCCCAGGATTATCACTATCTCTTCGTCCTGGTTTTCGTTTTCTTCAAGCTTACCCGCGCCCAGAACTTCTCTTAACAACCCCGCCTCCTCTTCCCTCTCCCTTTTAAAACGGATTATGGTTTCTTGATAATCAAAACTGTCTGCGTTGCCAATAGAAACAATTTCATATGTTTCCTCATCCAATAGGGAAGCCACCCTCCCTGCCTCCCCAGGAACACCAGAACCATTCAGAATACTTATTGCAATCTCGGTCTCTGCTTCTGGGGAAGATGTGGCCTGCTCTTCGCTCTCTTCTGGCGGGGTCTCTTCTGTTTCTTGTTCCTGCTCTTCGCTCTCTTCTGGCGGGAACTGCTCCTCGCTTTGCTCCACAGCCGGCCTTTCCTCCCTTGCCGGTCCGACTATTGCCTTGTAGATGTATTGATAGACAACCCACCAAAAAAATATCAGGTTAACAGCAGTAAATATACCAACCACAATATTAAAAATCTTGTTCTCATTAAGCTCCCTGCTGATAAAAGTGGGCTGGCCAGCTCTTTTTTCCGGGGGAACCAAATTAATGCCTGTCTTTTCCGGTTTTTTATCCACCGCCCTCAGAGCAAGACCGGCAGCATTAGCAAACAACACCGGATGGAACTTTTGGTGACCCAGAGGCCTTTTTTCGTCTGGCTTTTCTTCCAATATTTTTTTCAGCTCGGGAAGATTCAGGGAAGGGTCAGCCAGATCTGTAGAAATACCTAGATTTTCAGAGAAATAAGCGGGCATGCCGGGCATCAAGCTGCATCCCCCAGCCAACAAAACTTTCTCAATCTTTTTTTTCATTCTTTTCTCATAAAAGGAAATGAGCCTTTCTGCCTTACCTAATATTTCACTGAGCGCCTTTTCCAATAAGGGAGCTACCTCCTTACCTTTTCCTTCCTTTTTTAAACCATGCCTCCTCCTTAGCATCTCAGCCTTACGCAAGGGGATGTTCATGTCCTGAGCAATCTGTTTGTCAAAATGGTTGCCAGCCTCAAAAACCACAGAGCTCATCCTGATATTTCCCTTTCGCAGAACAGTCATGGCAGTCTTACGAGCACCAATATCAATGATCAAGGTGCTCCCCATGGGGCTCGCCTGCCCCTTGAGGGCCCGTCCTAAACTAGCGGATTCAGCATCCAAAGCCAGGGGTTCCAGCCCGAGACCACGGAATATCTGGATATAATCATCCACTATTTCCCTGGGAGCGGCAACATAAAGAAGCTTCTGACGTTCCTTTTTCTGAGAAACAACCTGAAAATCAAAATAAACTTCCTCTGGAGTCAGGGGAATGGTTTTAAAAGCCTGACTCTCTAAGGTGTGAGGTAATTGTTTTTTAGGAATGTCTGGAGGCAGAGAAAAAACATGGAGGAAAGTCTTCGATTCAGGCAAAGAAAAAATAACCTTTTTGGTGCCTAGATTATTAATACCAACTGCAGAGATCAATTCTTTGAGTCTTTCCTCAAACCTGCCCCGGTCTATCACTTTGCCGTCCCTGATGGTCCCTTCATCCAGTTTAGTGCGCCCGAAATTCTCCAGAGAAATCTTCCCCCCGAAGCTCTTTTTTAGCTGAAGGAGCTCAATTGAAAAATCACTAATATCCAGGACAAATGGTTTTTTTTCAAAAGGGTTCAACATGATCTTATTCTAGTCTAATTTTCAAAAACTTTCTACTTCCTCCCACGATGTAATCTGCATCAAGGGGTTAATCTGGGTTATCTCAATCCTGATCCGGCAATACATATCGTTCTCCACGCTAAAAACCTTTACTGTTCGGTTAGTATTACCCTCGCCCTCAATAGACAGCACCTCACAGACGGCACCCTCTATCTCCAAAGATTCATTTCCAGTATACTGAGCATCTTCTTTCAATCGCATTAAAACCTCTTCTGCACAGGCCTGAGCTAAATAAAAGCTTTCTGCCGCCTGGGTAGTCTTCAGGGCCATATCAATTTCGCTGATGCTGGTTAAATTGACGGAGGTAACCACCAGCATCAACAAAGCTGACACAAAAACAACCGATATTAAAGCGATGTATCCTTTTTGATTATTATAATCTTCCATAAAATTACTTAAGGGGTCACCCAACTACATCCCTCTTGGGAAACACAATCCACCTCAGAGGCATAATTATCACAAGAAAGGGGTTGACCATAACAATAGGATTCTTCCCAATAACAACCCATTTGTGATTGACATTCATTCATTTCAATATAAGCATCACAAGAAGCGCAACGCCCCAGACATTTACTAGGAGGAAAATGCCAGCGGCATCCCTCTTGAGAAAGACAGTCTATCATCCCTAACGTCTTACAATCGACACAATCTCCCTGACAACTACCTGGACTCCATTGACAGCCATCCTGATTCAAACAAGAAGCAGAATCCGTGAAAATATCACAAGCTTGAGGAGTGCCCTCGCAAGAGCCTGGCTCTCCGCTTGTAGCTCCCCCCGGCAAGAGAGAAAAGGTAGAACCGAAAAGCAACGGTTCTAACGCAGATGCTGAAAAAGAAGAACGGATTCCCGTCAATCTTAACTCAACCCGTACGGTCCCCGGTGTATCGTTGTAAGAAAGGTTGGTAAAAATCAATTCTTCAACCTCCACTCGTTTACTAGTAAGAGAAATAGGTTCTCCTGTCCCGCTTTCAATCTGAATCTCATTGCCCACCACTTCAACCCGTGTGGGATCCAAGCTCGGATTCTCCATGCTTAAAGAGAGAACTGAGTCAGAGTCGCCGGGAGAGGGACTATTAATGGAGTTCGCTTCCCTCACCAACCGGCCAATTGTTTCTAAAGCGAACCTCCCGTTCTGTTGAATCTCCCGAGTTTCCTGGGTCTTCAGGTATCCAAAAAGAGACTGCCATCCAAAATCAATCACAACTAACAAAACCACAACCACAAGCGTAACGTAAATGATAGTTTCTATAAGACTGAACCCTTTTTTTTTGTTATCTAATCGCATAATTAATAACAGCAACAGACTATTTCTGCGCCCTGGCCAGAACAAAAAATATCCCCTCCTTCTTCATAGACCTCTCCATGGACAGAACATAAATGAGGTCTTCTCCTGCAAGTGCCACCGGTGTATTGTAAAGAAGAACAATAGGTTTCACATGTCTGCGCACCTACTACTTCTTTCCAATTAGTCAAATAGGTAACCAATTCGATATCCTGGACTCTTTGGTTGCTTATCTCCCATATAACCTGAGCGGTCACTTTCTTCCGGCCCTCTTCCAAATCTTCTATCCTGATTATTCTGGTGCCATTGGCTAATTGAGGGACCTCGTCCTGGCTGCCTTCAAAAACCCAGCGACCATCCGAGACATCAAGCCCATATTCCCCCGCGTCCAGTCTTTCCCAGCCAGCGTCCCTGATAGAACGGACCGCCTCAAGCCCCTCTTGGGCTAACATGGTCGCGATGGTGTTCCCCCTGGCGACTTTGTCGCTTGCATAGACATCAAGAATAAGGAAGGCGACGCCAGAAACCCAAAGCGTAAAAAGCCCCATGGCTATCATTAATTCTATTAAAGACTGGCCTCTCTCTTTTTCCATAAAATTAATAATTAATCACTCCCCTGCTGTTAATTTCTATTGTTTCTGAATAGTCTCCAAAAATAAAATCAAGGCTGCCAGTGTCAGAGGGGAGTCCCTGCATTCTGCTGAAGACTACCTCTGACATCCCAGATATCCTTGCTCCTTCAGGCAGAAGAAAATGCTCATCATATTCTGGATCCCTCTCCACATATGAAAAGCCTCTAAACAAAATATACTCTCCATCACCAAAATAGACCCCGAAAGAAGAGTCAAACTCCTGACAGAGAGCGTTTGTCTGAGCTCTCTTTAGAGATTGGACAATACTGTGAAGGTGGATGTTAAATTGCTGGTTTCGAAAAAAATCGGTAGTAAGGGGGAAAAAATTAGCAACAAGAAAGAGAAAAATGGCGACTGCGATTAAAATTTCTATAAGTGAAATTCCCCTATTCATTTTTATTTTATTGGAGCTGCAAGCCACTGGTAAGTTCATAGATGGGGGAAATAATGGCCAACGCGACAAATCCTACTACCAGACCGATGGCGATCATCAGGGCCGGCTCCAGGATAGTAGACAAATTGTCTGTCGCCTTAATAACTTCTTCGCCGTAGAACTCACTCATATACAAAAGGGTTTCCTCCAGATTACCGGTTTTCTCCCCTACTGCGATCATCCGTGAAATCATAACTGGAAAAAGATCTCTCTTCCCCTCGAGGCAGTCTGATATCGGCCTTCCCTTTTTCACCCCTTCGATCAGTGCTGTCAATTCTTTTCTATACAAAAGATTACCAATAGTGGCCTGGGTGATATCTAATGCGCTAACTACTGGAACCCCACTCCTTAAAAGCGTTCCCAGGTTTTGAGCGAAATAAGCCAGATTAATGTCCCGGTGTAGAGATCCAAAGATCGGAAGATTCAATTTGATGCGGTGGAGAAAAAACTTCACTGAGTGAATTTTGGAAAGGAAATAAAAAACAACACCTGCCAGCAATCCACCCACCAAAAGAAAAAGGCCGTAATTTTGAAGGAGTTCAGTAATGGCGATCAGGATCCGGGTAGCAAGAGGAAGAGTGATGTCGAATACCCTGAAAAGAGGCATGATCTTGGGGAGGACAAAGAGAGTGATCCCGACGCTCATGACTGTGACTGCTGTCAGGATGATGATGGGATAAATCATCGCCCCCTTGATCTTGCTGTTTAATTCATAAACCCTTTCCAGATGAGAAGCTAAATGTTCTAAGTTCTCGCGCAGAGAGCCAGACTCTTCTCCGATCTTGATCATGTTGACATAAAAATCATCAAAGATCTTAGGGTGACGGGAGAGAGACTTAGCCAAAGGTTGGCCGTTTTCAACAGAAGCGATAATATCGTCTAAAACCTTAGCAAACTTGGGATTGTCCACCTGCTCTCTAATAGTGACTAGGGCACTACGCAGTGAAACGCCTCCCTTAATCATAATAGTCAGATGCCGGGCAAAGAGAATCTTATCCATCAGAGAGACACTGGATCCAAAACTGATATTAAAATCTCTCTCCGTCCATTTTTTCTTTAAGGGAGAGAGAGAAGTTATTATTAAGTCTTGGGCCAGTAATAGTTCTTGCGCCTCCCTCTTATTGGCAGCCTCAACTGTCCCTGACTTGCTTTCTCCCTTGAAATTTTTAACTGTGTAGCGAAATTTCATGCTTTGTTTTCCTGTTGAGATAAGTGCTTATTTACCAGGTCTGGCAAATCATTAACAGAAATATCTGTCTTGATTACGTAGTCCTTAGCCCCCAGCTCTAGTCCCCTTTTCTTGTCTGATTCCTGAGCCAGGTTGGTGAGAATGATGACAGGAATATCTTGGGTCTCAGGATTTTTTTTGAGCTCCCTGAGAATTTCAAAACCACTTATTCTCGGCAACACCAGGTCTAAAATTATCAAATCTGGGGCCTCCACCTCAATCTTGTTCATTCCCTCTTCCCCAGAAATTGAAGCGAAAACCTCAAAGCCGGCTAGATTCAATTTGTTACTATAGAGCTTCAACAAAAACTTATCATCCTCGATGATCAGAATTTTGGTTTTTTCCATATATCACTTAATGGGCAGAGAGAAATAAAAAACCGTCTTCTTACCAGGTACGGACTCAAACCAGACCTTGCCTCCGCTTTTTTCAATAATGGCTTTGGAAATAAAAAGCCCCAATCCCGAACCGCTGGTTACCAAGGAAACTGCTCGCTCGCTCCGGTAAAATTTGGTGAAGATCTTGTCTTTCTCTTCCTCTGTAATTCCAATCCCTGTATCTGCACAGGAAAAGATTACTTCCTTACCCCTCTTGCGGAGCCTGACCTCCACTGTGCCTTTTCTTTTATTATAGTTGATGGCATTGGAAATAAGGTTAGCCATCACCTCCTTGATCTTTACTGGATCGACATTGACATTGGGGATGACATTAGAAACCCGCAGAGAGAGAGTGCAGTTCCTGGCCCGGGCTAAAAAGGAAAATTCTTCCAACGTTTCCTTGGCCAGCTTAATCAGATCTGTTTCCTTCGGGCGGAGCTCAATCTTGTCCGCTTCAATCCTGGTCACTTCCAGCAGATCTGTAACCAAAGATATCATCTGTCTGGTGTTCTCCAAGACATCTTTTAAATACTCTTCCTGTTGTTTATTTAAATTACCAAGGTCGCCCGACAAAAGAACTTCAATATAACCCTTGATAGCCGAGAGGGGCGTCTTGAGCTGGTGAGACACCGTGGACACCACCTCAGTAAGCTTATACTCTTCGTTTTCTCTGGAAGGACGTATTCTCATTTTTTTATTCTCTGGTTACTCTTATTATTTCTTCTAAAGTAGTAATGCCTGAAAGGGCCTTGTCTACTCCGTCGTCCATCATAGTATCCATGCCGTTTTCAACAGCTTGTTTTTGAATTTCATCGGCATTAGCCTTGCCCATAACCATACTCCGGATGTTATCTTTCATTTCCAAGACCTCGAATATACCTATTCTACCTGAATAACCAGTAAACACACAAGCCTTACATCCCCTCCCGTGATAGAGACGAACGCTTTTCTTTCCCTTAAATAGCCTATCCAGGGCCTTTTCTGGAATAATCATTTTTTCCGCTTCCTCCCTGGCCAACTCATAGCTCTCCCGGCATTTCATACATATTTTTCTCACCAACCGCTGGGCAACAATCAGGTTGACAGAAGAAGCCACTAAAAAGGGCTCGATCCCCATATCAATCAAGCGGATTAAATCAGTAGCAGCTGTGTTCGCGTGCATGGTGGACAGAACCAAATGTCCTGTCATTGCTGAGTTGACCGCAATATCTGCGGTTTCCTCGTCCCTGATCTCTCCAACCATAATAATGTCAGGGTCCTGTCTGACAATAGAACGGAGACCCTGAGCAAAAGTTAGATTAGTTTTGGGGTTGACCTGTATCTGGCTCACCCCCTGGATGTCATACTCCACAGGATCCTCAATAGTGCAGATATTCACCTCAGAACTGTTCAAAAGCTTCAAAATAGAATAAAGGGTGGTGGTCTTACCACAACCAGTAGGACCAGTGGTCAATACCATACCGTATGATTTTTTTACATTCTCTTCTACCTTCGCCAAATCTTCATCTGAGAACCCAAGCCCCTCGAGGTTATATCTCCTGGCTCTTTCAGAGAGAAGCCTTAAAACTACATTTTCTCCTTCTGTAACCGGGACAATGGAAACCCTGACATCAAATCGCTCATCTTCAATATTCATCACAAACTTGCCATCCTGAGCTGCAAAATGTTCGTCGGTCCTTAATTGAGCTAAAACCTTAATACGGGTCACGATGAGCTCATGAATGTCTTTGGGAAGAGAAAGAACGTTGTGCAAGATGCCGTCTATCCTGAACCTAACTTGAGCAACTGAGCCCAAGGGCTCTATATGAATATCAGAAGCCCTGTTCTCATAAGCATACTTGATCAGGGTATCTACTATTTTGATAATAGGAAGGTCTTCGGCCTTAATCTCCTCTTCTTCTGCGATCTTAACCTGATTTTCAATGATTTCCTCAAAGGTTTTTTCCAATTCTTTTCTGTAGTTCTTCAGCGCTCCTTTTATGTCCCGGGGAGTAGCATAATAAGGGATTACCCTCTCCCCTGTTTTTCTTTCCAACCATTCAGCCATTTCAAAGTTCTCTGGATCAGCCAAGGCAACTTTTAATCCTTCCCGTGTCCTATCAAAAACAATAACCTGCTGCATCTTGGCTACCAGCTCCGGCACAATATTGATAACCTGTTTAGGAATAGCCTCTTCCCTAAGATTAACGAACTTGTAATTAAATTCAGTTGCTATCAGTCTCCCTAGTTGTTTGTCTTTGATCAATCCGTTATCAACCAGAACATCAGATAGGGATTTGTTTTTATTTTTAGCTTCTTTAAGGGCACTATTAAATTCTTCCTCGGCAATGAATCCAGGCTCTACTAACATTTGCTTGTATTTCTCTTCGGTTATCTCCATGTTGTTTTATTTATTCTACCATTTTTTAAAATGTTTAAAAAAGATTGTTTTTCAAAATTTAATATATGTTAAAACAGTTTACGTCTCCACTACCAAGGTATTACTGGTATTTTGTTGCTTATTCCAAAGTATAATAATAAAAAAGATATGCTCACAAAATAAAGAAAAAAAACCATCTCCTCCCGATACTTTTTACTATTGATGGTTAAAAACTGCAAAAGAGAAAACAAAAGGAAAATTGGCAAAAGAAGCACATTATCAAGCATGGAATAAACAAAGAAGTAAGCTAAAAGGAAAAAGAAACCGATAATTAGTTTGCTATTTCTCGAGCCAACCAAAACAGGCAATGTTTTGATCCCTGCTTTTCTGTCTTCCTTATAATTCTTTATATCGATAAAATTAAGCGCTACTGTAAAAGGTATTAAAAAGAAAGCCTTGACATTACTTGGAACGTCTAAACGGTTAGTCCCTAAAAAATATCCTACAAGCAACACAATAAAAGAATTAAAAGAAAGAATAATTTTAGAAAAAAATGGGGCTCTTTTCAATCTGAACGGGGGCATAAAATATAAAAAACAATTACCCATGAATAAAATAATTAAAAATAAAACTTCAGGGTTTACGGCCCACGCATAAATAAGAGCCATCACTAAGGACAACAAGACAAAAGCTCTCCTAGTGCCGCTACCTGACCGGCCGTTCCCAGGATCATTCTGTTCACCGACCAAGGCATAGAGCAAATGGGTGAATAGGATGGCGATAGCCACAAATAAAAGGTCCAGAAATAAATTTAAAGCGCCCTGCTTCTTAATATTACTGGAAAAAACAAAAGGCAAAGCATTGCCCATAAAAAGCATGGCCTCAAAATGGAGCAATCGAAACGGATCGATTTTTCCAAAGAATTTTAAAGAATAGTCCCTGTCCTGAACAAAAAAAAGTATAGACAACAAGACGGTCGCTGTTAAAAGATAAATCCTTGTAGTCTGCTTAATAACATTCAAATAAATATATTCTATCCCTAATAAATCCAAAAACAATCTAACCATAAAGGGCATAGAGAAGCAGAAAAAAATAAGCACATAAGCTAAGAAACAATAAATAATCCCCTTGATAAGATCCTTTCTTTTAATATAGATGTATAAAAAGATGGTAAAGAGAAACAATACTACTCCAATTTTGGTTCCCAGTCCTATCCCCCCTCTAGCATCAAAGATACCAAAGGGAGTCAGAAAGCCACCACTCAAGTCCGAATATGTTTCAGGCAGAGCATGAATTATATCGTACAGCCCTTCCCCATGGAACACTAAATTAATCAGGAGAGAAACAACTAAAAAAACAGATGAAGCTAAAACGAAACGGCTGATCCTATAAATCCTCTCTCCAGTGGCAAAATGAAGGATTAGGATCAAGGAAAGAATAAGAAGGACTTGATACAACCAGACATATGCCGAGACGCTACTAGAGAAATTACGGCCCGAAACAAGAAGATTGCCTACGCTGACCAAAACAACAGTAAAAATAAAAGTAAAAATAAAATTCACAAATGGAATCCGGGGGCTCTCAATACGATCTATGAACCCCCTTATTTTGCCAAAAAAATTCATCTTAATTTTTGCCTTTTCCTATGCCAAGATTTACAGATTTTTCAATTTGCGGCAAACGCCAAGGATCTATTCCTTTCAGAGAATTGCCTCTGAAACTCTGAATGATTTTAATCCCCTCCACATCAACAAGCACTCTGTCCTCAGAAGCCATCACCAAACCAGGCTCCTCTACTTTCCCCCTTGCGGGCCCTCCGTTTATAAAACACTTTCTTGCGTCCATAATCACCAAGTCTGGACGAATAATAGTGTTTAGCTCTGCTATTTTTCCCTGGATATGAGATAAATGAAGCCAAACCCTCTGGAGGGGTTTCATGCATCCTACTGAGAGCTTCAAGCTTCCAGTAAATTGAGCCTGAAAATGGGTTTTTAAATTCGGCAGAAATATTAACTTATCAGCTCTATCTAAATATTCAGTGACAGAAACTGTTTTTAGATATTCAGCTCTAGGGATTTCTTTTTTTACCCATTTTCTCTCATCAAACACGTAAATACGAGGAGGTCTTGCTTCTTTCTCCAACTCAAAGATTCCTAATTCCTCCATTACTCTTCTTGTATTTAGACTCATGGTTGAGGAATCCCCGATCATTACAATCTTAGCTCCATAATCGTAAACAATCTCTACTATTGCTCTCAAAAAATCCAAATCCGTGGATGCGGGAGGTGGATCAGAAGTATTGAAATTAGGCTTTAGAAGAACTACGTCGCCACGGTTAATAAACTTAGAGAATCCTCCTAAGCCATCGACCACGTCAACGATAGTGCTTTTAACATCATTTTTAGCCTCTCTCTTAATGACTTTATTCATATGTTCATGTTAACAAAAAAAAATCAGTGAATCTAATTAATTGAAATTATTATTTCAAAAACCTATCATAAAGAAATTCGATCAATATGAATTTTTTCAAAGAAATAACAAAGAAAATCGAAAACTCAAAGCAACCTGTTATCTACTTTCTGCTCGCCACTTTTTCCATTATATCAGTAAGAAATTTTTTGGAATTCTTTTCTTCCACGCCCAGTTTTCAAGCAAACCCAAGCCCAATGATCAGATGCTTTCCTCATAATTATGCTTTTTATGGCGCTACAATCTCAACCTTCATCATAATCTTCTATCTTGCGACAAAAGAAAAGATTAAAAAGATAGCTAAATTAGTCTTGGCTGGCTCTTGCATAACAATCCTCCCCCCGATCATAGATTTAATAACTAGCAGAGGGAGGGGACATATAATGACATACATTGCGCCTGAGTCGTCTAAAAATCTGTGGGAAATGCTAGTTTTCCTTACAGCCGCTCCATTCCAGCAGCCAGGAATCACGCCGGGGATCAGATGCGAAATTGTAATAGGGCTCTCAGCTTGCTTCGCATATTTCCTGATAAAAAATAAAAGCATTGCAAGGAGTTTTCTCTTTACTTGCCTAATCTACTATACGCCCTTGGTCTACGGATCCGCCCCTTATCTTTCCTCTCTCTTATTGGAAAAAATGAATATGCCGTGCTTTCCTTCTTGTGTCTTCATGAGAAACTTTTTCCTACTGCTTATTCTTATATTAATGCCAGTAATTTTTTACTTAGAAAAAAAGAAATTGTTTTTAGTAATCGTGGACAACATAAAACCTTTCCGGTTCCTACATTTTGCAATTATGCCCCTTGTCGGAATTCTCTTAGGGGACATTTCAACTTCATTCATTGTAACCCTCTCCCAGGAAGATTTGTTCTTCTGGCCATTTATCTCAGCAAGCATAGCGTATGTATTACTGTTTTCTGCAATAATCAACGATTTGGCGGATTATAAGATTGATAAGATAAGTAATAGGAAAAGACCCTTGATTTCTAAAAGCATTCCGAGCTCTACATATAAAAAAATTGGTTTCATTTCCCTAGTCATAGCCATATTCTGTGCAGCAGCCATAAACATTGAGTTTTTACTTTTGATCGCATTAGTAACAGCAGGGTATTTTATATACTCCATGCCGCCTCTACGTTTAAAAAAGGTTCCTTTACTCTCAAAAATAATAATATCCTTGAATTCCCTGTCATTATTAACAGCAGGATTTTTCTTCACGACTGGAACCCTCTCTCTGCCAGGTGAAATTGTGTTTTTCTTTCTTATTTTCTTAACTCTCTCTAGCAACTTTATCGACATCAAGGATTACGAGGGAGATAAAAGAAATGGTATTAGAACACTCCCTGTTATCTTAGGACTAGAAAAGAGCAAAAAAGTTATCGGAATCTTTTTTATTATTTCTTATTTATCCTTAGGCTTCTTATTAAAAGATCTTCCTGCCTTCCCTTTCTTGGTTGTCGCTGGTTTGTTGCACTTTTTGATTTTAAACAAAAAAGAATACCAAGAGAGCCTGGTATTCGGATTCTATCTGGCTGATTTAGTTGTCCTAATTTTTTACCTTGTATTCAAATACTACCTGCTTTCTTTTTAGAGGATTCCTAAAAAGAAAACCTAATTCAGCCCTTTTGTCGTGTCTGTTCCTCTTCCTTTTTAATAAAAGCCCTCCCGCCTTGCCACTGCCCTTGGTAGGGGTTGGTTTTACCTTTAACTTCAAGAAAAATCATATTAGCTATCCGAGCACCCATTTCCAGTTCAAAATCATTCCCTCCAATATTGGCAAGGTGAAATCTGAAGTTTCCCTTATACCCCGGGTCCACTCGGAAACCCAACACTGATATCCCGTTGGCAAAAAAAGTCCCCCGGGGCATAAAGATACCAAACAAATCCTCAGGAGTATTAATTTTCTCTATAGTCCTTCCGACATAGAACTTTCCAGGCTCCAGCGCAACTTTCCTCTCTTTCTGTTTTTCAAACTCAGCAATTAGCTTATAGGAGGGTGTCTTCCTTGTTTTTCGATAAATAAAGCCCTTTCCTTTCTGCATCTCATACAGCTCGCCAATACGAAGATCGACACCACATCCCTCAATATTGATGTCTTGTTGGTCTAACCCCTCTATAAGATTTTTGTTTTTGATCAGCGATAACAGCTTATCAGTTCCGAGAATCATAAAAGGTTTACTCTTGAGGCAAATAAGGCGCACACATCTCCTGTAGCTGAGTCAAAGCGGTCTGGCATTGAGTGGCCTGGGTCTGGCACTGTTCAAGACCGGCCTGCAACTGGCCAACACCAGACTGGCACTCCTGAAGCCCTGATTGAAGCTGTTGGACCCCAGCCATGCATTGCTCTGCCCCATTTTTGCACTGGTAGAGATAATAGCCTGTCCCTGCCAAGGCAATTAACAAAAGCACAAGTAAGATATCTTTGCTTGACATGTTTTAAAATAAAGGTTTGTTTATACTGTAACGACCTTTTAAAACCAAAAAGTTTTGACTTCTTACCAGGACATTGAAAATTCATGATACTCATCGCCTTGAAAAACACACTTTGTTTCTTTACATTTCACTTCCTTCCCCACAATCAGCTGGAGCACACTAGAGAAATATCCTCTCAAAACATGGCATTGAACCGGAACCAACTTGTAATTTTTCAGGCAGATAATGCCTGAACAATCTTCCTGATTATATTCTGTCACCTCCAAATCACCTACTGTATATGTCTGCTTCCATAATTTAGGGACCTCTCTGGCTGCTCTCTCCAAAGAAAGAAAATGTTTCATGAAAATTCTAATAATAAATGAAGTCTTAGGTTCAAACCTCCCCATCTCTTCAAATTTTTCTCCATCATAATTAAAAAGCCTCTCTATCAGAGTTAAAAGAACAGCGTCCCACCAAAGAGGATAGAAGATCATTGCCTTAATCGCGTCCTTTTTTACCGGACAATCCATCCTTTCCATTTCCTCTTCCAGTTTTCTCAGCGCCTCTTCTCCTTCTTCTTTTAAAATAAAGTCCATGTTTTCCTGAAGGGCTACGCCTTTAACCTTTCCCTTAATGGCTTTAAACTGTTCCATTTCCTGACCAGAAATTAGATCATCCATAAATATTTGGCTTTTTGTGTTATGTTTTTATTCATATTATCAAAAAATCGCCTGCTTGGCGATTTGTTATTTCTGGAAAACTTTTTTATTCCCTTAAAATCAAAGTGTCTCCTATGGATAGACCTATCCGGTCTACAATGCCGGCATTAATTTCTAAAACATGCTTTGCCTCCCCTTTTGGGGTAAAGGTTTCACATACTCCTCCCTGGCAAGGAGCAGCATTTTTTTTAATATCCACTACCTCTCCTGCGTTATCCAACCAAATGATGTCTAAGGGTATTAGGGTATTCTTCATCCAAAAAGGGTAAATGCCCTCTTTTTCAAAGACAAAGAGCATCCCCTTGTCTTCATCTAAGGACTCCCTGAACATTAATCCTCTTTGCCGTTCTTGAGAACTTTCTGCCACTTCAATTTGTAAACAGAATCCTCTAAAACAAACCTCAGGATGACTAACAGTAGACTCTCCTCTTTTAGAACACCACCAAGTTCCTGTGGAAATCAAAAACACAGCAATCAAAAGAAAGACAACTATTTCTTTCTCAATTTTGGGCATAACTGCAAATATCACGGAAATCACAATATTTACAATGCCACCCCGGCGTCGGCCCAAAATCGCTTTTATTAATCTCTTTTATCTCAGACATGATTTTTTCTTTCTGTTTTTCTTTGTCCTTTTGGGTCCCTATAAAAGAAGTCTTCCCGCCTTCTTCCAGATAATAATAACTTAGCTTTACCGGACTCAGCCCCAGGGCCTGCTCTGAAGCAATCTGATAGATAAGGAGCTGCTGCTTATTACTAGAAGAGAGTTTTTCCTTAAATTTCCCAGTCTTGTAATCAATAACTTCTACTCCCCCCTCTATCTTGTCAATCCTATCAATTCTACCTATTAGCAAATCATCCCCAATCTTGAGTTTAAAAGGTATCTCCAAGCCCAGCTCTCCCTTCCTGACCAGAACGTCAGGAGGATTCTCTATAAATTCTTCATAGAAATCCTTTAAAATTTTCTTCCCCAATTGATAGTATTCCTGCTTTTGACGGGGAGTTTTGTACCACTCGTCAATCCAGTCACGCTCATAGATATCAAGCAGTTCCTGATAAGTTAAGACCTTCTTTTCTTCCTCTGGCTTCTCCTTTTTCCCGGGTCCGCCAAACAAAAGACTCTGTTCCCTCTTGCTTTCTTGGTGGAAAACTTTTACAAAATCATGCAGGGTGTTGTGGATGCTCTTACCAAAGGAGAAAACAGCTTTGCCCCGCATGGGTATCTTCAAGATATGAGCAAACTTATATTGAAGAGGACACTTTTCAAAGGCTACTAACTGAGAGAAGGAAAAATAAGTGGGCAACTTCAAATCCATCCTTGTTTTGTTCTTGATCTTTTCTCCAGTTAGCTCTATCTTTTTCTGTTCTGGTCTTTTTAGTTTTTCAAAGCCCAGCTCGACAAGGAACCGAGAAATCTTTTTCTTGCGCTTTCCTCCGTAATCCTCTGCTGAGGTAAAGAAAAGTCCCTTTTTCGCCCTTGTCATGGCAACATAAAAAAGCCTTCTTTCTTCTTGGAGATGAACATCCCCTTCTGGCACAACGTCTTTGATGAGTTTTTCCGGTATCTCAATGGGATCCTTCCGTTTGGTGGTAGGAAATCTTCTTTTGACAGCGTTAACTATAAAAACATATTTGAACTCTAGTCCCTTGGCAGAATGAACGGTCATTACCCTTACCATGTCCGGACCTTGTTCAATATCAAACTCCAAGTCCCCCTGTTCTCCTGATTCTAACTCTAAATTCAACTGTTCCATGAAGTTAGGAAGTAGCGGATCAAGGGACGATTCTTCAAATTCCTTCACCCTTTTGTAAAACTGATTAATCAGATCAAACTCTCTTATCTTCTCTTGATCATTCAGGTATTGAAGATAGCCAGACTCTTTCAGGAAACTGAGAAATACCTCGGAAACACTCTTCTCTTTAGACAGCTGAGTGTGTTTTTTAATAAGACTTAAAAGGAAATTGATGCTGTCTACGGCCTGAGAAGACAGGCCGGGGATAAGAGGCAGTTCCTGGAGTGCTTCATAAATGGTTTTTGTCTTCTTCCTGCAATACTCGTTAATCTTCATAATGTCATCTGTAGCGATATCTAGGAAAGGAAGGTTGAGTACCCGGTATACTGCAGAATTCTCATGATAATTATCCAATAGCTTAAAGTAAGAAATGATATCTAAAATTATGGGCTTGGAATAAAGGCCTCGGGAAGCTAGAAACCTGTACGGGATACCTGCCCTTTCCAGGGCCAAAGTAAATGGCTTTGCTGAATCGTTAGCCCTAACTAAAACGGCAAAATCACTAAAACCTGCTTCCTTGTCTTTTTCCAAAAGCTTTTTGATTTTGTTAACCACTCCCCTTGTCTCCTCCTGGAGCGAATTGAAATGAAGGTGTTCAATCTCTCCGCCTCCTTCTTTTTGGGAGACTAATTGTTTGTTGACTTTACTGATATGCTCAAGTCGATTTGGGTCATTGGCCTTAATGAATTTATAAGAGAGATCAAGAATATTTTGTCGGGAACGGTAGTTTTTGATAAGAAAAACCTCTTTTGCTTTTGGAAAGTCCTTCTTAAACTGGATAATATTGTTAAAGGAAGCTCCTCTCCAGCGGTAAATCGCCTGATCGTCGTCAGCACATACAGTCAGGTTGTTATCTGGGGCAGCTAACGTTTTAACCAGCTCATACTGAGCCCAGTTAGTGTCCTGAAATTCGTCTACCAGAATGTATTTAAACTTTTCACGGTAATGCTGGAGAATGTGAGGCCGTTCATTAAAAAGTTTAAGGCAATAATTGATCAGGTCTCCAAAATCAAGAACACTGTTTTCCAAGAGCAGTTTCTGATAAACATGATAGGCATTAGCCACTTCTTTAATCCTTTCAGTCTCTTCGGTCTCCGGCAAATCAGTAAGATTGGTCTTAAGCTCCTCTCCGTATTCCAGGTAATCCTCAGGATAAATGCCCTGGTCCTTGCAACGGGCAAAATGATTAATCAAGGCATGAATAAACCTGGTAGGATTTCCGCGAGGTTTGTAATATTTCAAATCAAACTCCTCCAGATTCTTCCTTACCAGCATCCATGCAGCTGTCTGATCTAATATCTTAAAGTCTCCGGGCAAACCAATGTCCAGTCCGTGTTCTTCCAAAATCCTTTCACAAAAAGAATGGAAAGTAGATACCCAAAGATCCACATAGCCATAGGGCAGCAAGACATCAACCCGTTCTTCCATTTCTTCTGCAGCTTTTTCCGTAAAGGTGACTGCTAAAATCTCTTCAGGCTCTGCCTTGTTCTTCTGTATTAAGTAGGCAACCCTTTGAGTAATCACTGTGGTCTTACCGGTCCCTGCGCCCGCCACAATCAAAAGAGGATCCTCCTCATGGACAACAGCTTCCTTCTGTTCTTTATTCAGTTTTTTGATGTCCAGCACAGTTAAAAGCTTTAATTCAGAGTAACGTTATCATCCTCATCTTAACGTTCTCTGAGGTAATATTCAAGAAAAAAAGAAGAGGCCCTCTTGGGCCTTCTTCTTACTGAACTACTGCTAATTTACCAAATGTCTTCTTCCCCCTCGTCGTACTCGTCATCGTCATCCCCTTCGTCTTCGTCATCGTCATCCCATTCATCGTCATCATCATCCCATTCGTCTTCGTCCTCCTCGTCCCAGTCTTCATCCTGGTTAAGAAAACGAATTAGATCTTTTCTCATTTTTGATCGCTCAGTTATTGTTTTTGAGTTCGACCTTGTCCACTATTCAGTAGACATTATGAGAATTATACTTGGGACCAAAACCTTGTCAATAGTTTTTAGCCCGCACCGCCGCCACCCCCTCCTCCGCCACCTCCAGCGCTGCCTCCGCTGACCCCTGAACCCGAGGATCCTCCAGACACGCTCCGGGACAGAGAGGAAGTAAAAGAATTAAGACTTGAGGAAAGAGAGCTGAAAGAACTCGGAGAGTGCGCTCCCTCTCTGATTCCTCCCGAAGGACTGGACACCACATACCAATCTTCCTTTTGGTAAGCGATATCAGAGAACCTTTCTGCCCATTTCTTTTCTACACCCAAAACCATAGCGTAAGGAAGGTATTTAGAAAAAGTTTCCACGGTTTCTCTCTCCATCCTTAACTTTTCCGCTTTTTGCAAATATTCTTTGAACCCTAAAAGTTTCCATTTTGCCTCTTTACCCTTGGTGGTCATAATAGGCATGTAATAAGAAAAAGCAAAGACTACCAAGGCAGAAAAAAAGATGCTCGCCTCCAGTATCAGGAACTGGATAATGTAACTGGAGAAAAAAGCATCATAAAAGACATTGATAAACCAAAAGAATAAAAACAGAACCACCCCTCCCGCTAGTATTTTAAATCCTGTCTTGGCGTACTTTCTTCTTGTTCTCTCAATATTATCCAGAAAATAACCTGTTTTTTCAACTTCTCTGTAAAAGGAGTCTTTGATGTCTGGGATCCTCTTGTAAAAAGTCTTCTGAAGATGACCGAGCGAAACAGTGTCCCCGCTCGCAAATAGAATCCGCATTATTTTCTTCTCAAAAGGAAGGAGGTCTTTGTCTGCTTCCTTTCTTTTTTCTAAGAAATATTTTTTGTGCTTTATAAAACCAAATTTTTCTTCTTTCTCTATGATCCTCAGATGCCCTCTGACCGCCAAGTCGACAATGGTAGCTGTGATGTCTCGCGTTTCTACATTCTGGTCCACCAGTATCCCGAAAATAGCTGGAGGCAGATCATCGGGAGGAGAATACTCCGCCATAATGGTTTTATCTATCTTTGGATCCTGTCCTTTTTCTTTCCATAGCATGAAGGTCTTCATAAGAACGAAGAGAAAAAGACCGGTGCTAACCAAAAGAACAGCCCAGTTAACAATCTCCTTCTTATAAAAGGCAGGTTCCTCCACTATTCCTTTTGGCCATCCCACTACTACTGTCATAAAGTATCCTGGATTTATTCCGCGTGACCAGAATCTTACTGTCTTACTATCAACAACCTGGATGTTGTTGCTTTGACTCTCGCTACCCTCAGGACCGACAAATAATTTGGTTTTTAGGTCTTCCCTTCCCACCTCAGCAGGTAAATGAACCCTGGCTTCTGCCTGCTTCACTCTAACGTCACGGTCTGCAAATACTATGTTCCAATAAAGCTCATCCCAGCTTTCATAAAATCCTAATCCTCCGTGGACCCTGTACCTAACTGTCCAAGACTTCAGTTCTTTATTAAAATCCCTCCTGGGAAACTCCCATTTCACCTCTATAATGTTGCCGCGGTAAGACACGTCGTATTGGCCTTTCGCCAGCCTCTTGCCCTCCCCGTCAAAAACTTCAATATCTGAAATATGGTCAAGCTTTTTCAGTCCAATCTCCCTGTAAAAATAACCAAAATTACCATTCAGGTAATAAGTCTGCTTCTCCTCTACATCAAAAGTACTGTCCTGATTAATGGTGATATCCGTCTCTAATAAATAATAATAGTACTCCTGCACAGATTCAGCGTTCAGCATGACTGGGCGCACTGTAAACAAAAAAAGAGTAAGGATAAAGATAAATTTAGTACATTTAAATCTCATATTTCTATATAATTTATGTTTTGATTATATTAGAGAAAAAGCGCTAGTTAAAAGCCTAATAAAAAGTAGCCATCAAACTGCTTCCTGTCACCAGGTCAAATGAAGTTCGTGGTATGCATCCCCACGGTGCTCACATTTGACTTCTTCAACTGTCACTTTCTTACCGACTATCATCTCAAGTAAGCCAGCAAAGTATCCCCCTAAAACGTGACATATAAAAACATGTGCTTTAAAGTTTTCGATTCTAAAATGTACGTATCCTTTATTCCTGCTGTGATCAATAACTCTAAGGTTTCCTATCTTATAATGCTCTTCCCACATTTTTTGAGCATTGTTAGCAAGCATGTCAAAAGAAACAAAATATTTCATGAAAAGCCTAATTATCGTAGATGAAATTTTGGCCTCCATCCGCCCCATGTTTTCCAGGTCCTTTTTATTATAATTAAATAATCTCTTAACAACAACGATGAGCGTGACCGGGAACGACAAGGGGTAGATATCGGTAAGTTTTAATTTTGCACGGTCAATGGGAAATCCTAATTTTCCCATAACCATTTCAACCCTTTTCAAGCCTTCCTCCCCTTCTTTTTTCAATATAAAATCTAAGTCATTTTTAATACAATCACCCGTGACCTCTCCTTTAATTTTTTTAAACTTACTTAATTCTTCCTTTGTAATTATTGTTTCCATAAATTTCCTGTCACCAGGTCAAAACAAATTCATGAGCTTCATCTCCCTGAAACAGGCACTTTCTTTCTTGGCATTGCACTTCGTTTTTGACAATGATTTTTAATAAAGCAGAAAAATAACCCTTTACCATTGAACAATAGGTCGGATAGGGGGCAAAATCTCTAAGTCTTAAAATGACATATCTGTCTTCAAGACTATATTCTACTGTCTCTAGGGTGCCTACAGTGTAATATCTTCTCCACATTTTCGAAACCTCCTTGGTTACGCTCTCCAAAGAAACAAAATATCTCATAAAAAGCCTTATAACAAGAGAAAATTTGGCATTGAATCTTCCCATCTCCCCAAACTCCTTCTCCCCGTATCCAAAAATTCTTTGGATAACCAAGTGTGTCAGAGCATAAAAACCAAGGGGGTAAAATTCAGTTGCCTTGATTTCTTTATATTCTGGGTATCCTAAGGGAGAGAGGGCGACTTCTATTTTCTTGACCCCCTCTGTTCCTTCTTTTTGCAAGATATAATCAAGGTGCTCTTTAATAGCCACCCCTCTCGCCTCCCCTTCTAAAGACATGGCTTTTTCTGCTTCTGGTTTGGAAATTATTTTATCCATGCTTTTAGAATCCCAATAATTTTTTCCTTTCCTTTTCAAACTCACTCTTGGATATGACCCCCCTGTCGCGAAGTCTTACCAAGCCCTGAAATTCTTTAAGTTTTCTTTCTTCCTTCCCATTAGCTTTAAGCACATTAGATATTTTCCTTTCTATCTTGTCTTTGATTTTTCTAAAAGCAGGTTGCTGGAATATATTGAAAAACACAGTAAAAACGTCTCTGATAAGCTCGTACCGATTCAAGAACCCCTCTGTTTCTTTTCCGATCCGGAATCGGATATAGCCATGGGTCAACCCTGCGCCTTCAAATTTGATTGAAGAAATTTCATTAATTGAAAATTCTTTTTTCTTTCGACCCCCAAATAACAAAAAAGCCATCGGGCCCTTTCTCTCGATACGCACTTTATTTTCCAAAAGCTCTATTTGTCCAGCGAATCCTTTAGCTCTTAGAAGGACTTTATTCATACCCCTTCGTTGTGCCAGGTAGACTCAAATCTCCTGGCCATGATTATTTATAAATTTTTGCCTATATACAACTGAGCCCCCTGGATAGCAAATGCATCCGCTTTTTCCCGAGTGTCAAATTTTTTTTGCCAGGTCAAAGGATGTTCCTCCGGGCTTTGGCTTTCTTCTAATGGTTCAATCGAAGCCCTCGGGGTCCATTTGCCCTCTTTACGGAAAGAGGTTGGCCTTATCAAGTAACCATGGTATTTTATTTCTTTCTGGGTAGCCATGTTAAGATTTAATTTCTTCAAGATATTTTTTAAGCTGTTTTTCAACAGCTTCTCTAAGCTTAATGATGGCTGTCATAAGATCCTCACCCGTCTCTTCTGCAAATATGTGCTCCTTACGCGGCAGCCACATATTAAAACTAACCTTATAGCCCCACCGGGTTCTCTTTTCAATTTTCACCTGAGCCTGTTTAATATCCTCATCAAGGGAGGGGAGGTATTTTTCCAAGCCCTCGTTAAGCTTGTCTTGGATAATATCCAGAACACGCTCCCCTAGCTCAAAATTTTCAGCAACAACTTGAATCTTCATGATAATAGTTTTGTCTTTATTTCATTGTACCTTCGTAAGAAGAGAGTGACAAATAAAATTAAAATCCAATACTCCCCAAAGAGTGGAGTAATTAGGATTTCTTATTTCTTTCCTCCTCCAAAATTTTTTCTTTTTCTCCCTCAGGCAGTGGGTCAATCACGATCCAGGGCTTTCTGTGTTTGGTAACCACGATAGGTTCTTCTTGATAGTGAACTTTATCAATTATTTCCTGAAACCTTTTCCGCGCCTTAGTAGCGGGGATTATCATGCTTTTAGTTTTGTTTTTCATATCTAAAATTGGTTATTTTTGAACCTTTACATCTTTATTATATTTTAGTATACAAATTTTGTCAAATTATTACTTAGTTTTAAAAAAATAACTAATACTAAATAGATACAAAAATTCTATATTTGACAAATTTTACAAAAAAATATATACTGGTAATAGACATTAAGAAAAGGTCGTCTTAAAAACCTAATTTCGAAAATTATGAAATCTGACGAACTTATAAAAAAAGAGGTTACAGACGAGCTTTACTGGGATTCGAGGATTGATGCCTCTAAGATTGACGTAGAGGTTTCAGAAGGGACAGTAACCCTAAAGGGAACAGTCCCAAGTTACAACGCCTATCTGGCAGCTGGCAACGATGCCTGGAGTATTTCTGGAGTCGCTATGGTAGAAAATAAAATAAAAGTTAAGCCAACTCTTGAAGTGCCTAGCGACGAACAGGTTAATTCTAACGCAGAAAACGTTCTAGACTGGAACCCTTCTGTCGATGCTTCCGATATAGATGTTTCAGTAACAGCCGGTAATCTTACATTAGAGGGATCAGTAGATTCCTATTGGAAGCTATCCTATGCAGCAGATCTTGTTTCTGGATTGACCGGAGTGCTCACCATCACAAATAAGCTGTCTGTAGTCCCCACTAAAGACTATGTGGATCAGGAAATAGCAAAAGACATTACCAACGCCATGGACAGAAATATTAATCTTGATGTGGAAGACGTGGACGTAAAGGTAGAAAATGGACAAGTAACTCTCTCTGGAACCGTACAAGACTGGTCAGCTTACAGTGCTGCCTATAATGCTGCAGCCTACACAGCTGGAGTAGTAGAAATTGATGATAAGCTCACCATCTCTGCTTAACAAGCCACTCTCCTCCTCCGTCCGCTTACACAGTGACGGGGGGGGAGAAAATGGTTTTATAAGTTTCAAAGAAAATGTTAATGTTAAAAAATAGGAAATATTAACATTTTTTATTTTAAACCTTATGAACAAATACGCCTCATCCATTAAAACGCTTTTAAAAAAAGAGGAGGAAGGTTTTTATTTTTTAAGTATTTATTTCCCCACCGATCACTATCTTAAAAAAGACATCAAGATCCATTTAAAGTCTCTCATTCTGAAAGCTTTCCGTTCCCATCGAAGACTCAAACATAAAAATCGGCTTCACCAAAAAATAGTTAAACAAGTAAACAGAAAGATCAGCCTTCTCAAGGGACGAGGCAAAGGTTTTGCTATTTTTGTTAAATTTAAACCAGAAAAGCCAAAAGAAAAGGATGAGAAAATCGGAGAGCTTACACTCTTTTTTCTCCATCGGAAACCAAGGAAAGATGTTTATGTCGGAAAAATGTTTGACCTCGCCCAGCTTATCTGGCTCGACACAGCTAAGATTGAAGCTTGCATCTTAAATTTGAGAAGAAGAAAGTGTGACATTTACATAGTTGACGACGGTGAATTCAAATTCTTTGAGACAGAGGACAATAAGTTTATTAAGGATGAAAAAGAAAAGGAATACATTGAAAAACATAAAGGAGCCAAGGTAGCTTATGGGACCGGCTCCCAAAAATTAGAGAGAAAAAAACTCGAAGAGAATAAGAGGTTTTTGAATTATCTTAAACGTCTGATTAAAAAAGAGCCTGCCCTAAGGGCGGGAGTGAGATATCTTTTGATCTTTTATTCAGCCAGCTTTTCAGAATTAATAGATGAGTTTGTGAAGAAAGCTACCAGCTACTTTCCAGAAATCCATATTGTACTGGTCAGCAAGAGTATGAGGGACGAAGAAAAATTAGAAAAAAAAGCACTCAAAGAGCTAAAGAAAGAGCAAAAGAAGATAAAGGAAAAACTACTGGAAGAAGCTCAGTCCTTCCCTCAAAAATATGTAGAAGGATGGAAGCGAGTGACAGAGCACAGCAGGAAGAGAAAAATAGACATCTTGTTTATAGACCCGACAGTGAGGAAAAAGGGGTATTTGTATAAAAAGGGTTTTATCTACACATATCCAGTAAAAAACTCTCGCCTTGTAAGAAACATTGTTCCTTGGCTGGTGAGAAATGTTACTCGGACCGGGGGCACAACGGTCTTGTTCAGAAATGAAGAAAAGCCCGTAGCGGCAAAGTTAAAGTATCGCTAAAGATTGGCGCCCAAAAGAAAAAAGAGAGTTTATTAAAAATAAAAACTCTCTTTTATTTAATAAAGTCCTTCATTTCGGATTCGGCTTCAATTTCTCCAGGATTACCAAACCGACTTGTGTCTAGGACCAGATAGAAGCAAGGCGCTTCCTTTTTTTCTACTCTTTCTTCCAGCGACATTTCCATACTTTTCACCCCCTTTTTATTTAATTTATAAAGAACTCCAGGCCTTTGGCCTGGGAGCTGGCAGCTAAAACTGCCAATTCTCAAGCCAAAATAAAACCTTCCAGCCGCAGCTGGAAGGTTCTGTATTCTTGATGTTCTGGTGGTGCTAAAGTCTTATTTTCCGAATATTATTAAAAGAATCTCCCAGCTTTAAAGGGCGGACAACGACATTAACGACCGTAACAACAACGGCTAGGGGCTCCCTACTATTAAACTGAGAAAATAAGGTCATGTTTTCACTATTTACCTGTTTTCATAATAACAACAGTTTTGGAGTCTAGTCAATATCTATAAAATACCCATGACAGCAACCATGGCTTTTATCTCTTCTGGCTTGTCCCGGCGATAAGAAAAATACTTAGCAGGAAGACAAAAAGTGCAGTCTGGATGAATCTCAATGTTTTGTTCTTTAAGCCCGAGGCGAAGAAGTTGAATCCTTGCTGTCTCCTTGAGGTCTAAAAAGACCTGCTCATTCCTGAAATTCAAAACGTCTGGGGAAATAGAATGGAAAGTTCTAGCTATCTCCTCCCCTACCTCGTAATGGCATACAGATATGCCAGGGCCAATACCTGCCAGAATATCTTCTGTTTCGCTACCGAATGATTCTTTAAAACCAGAAACTACTGACTCCAAAATGCCCCCGGCCAATCCTCTGCGTCCAGCATGAGCCAGCCCTATTCCCTCTTTTTCGAAATCATAAAAGAATACGGGCAGACAATCTGCCACAGTAACAGAGAGAAAAACTTCTTTTTCCTTAGTGATGAGGCCATCTGTTTGAAAAATCATCTCTCCTGCCTCATTCTCTTCCACCAGGGCAACTTTTGCACTATGACACAGGTCGGCCGATACAACCCGACCCTGATCCACACCTATCGCCCTAAAGAAATTTCTCCTGTTCTCTTGATTCTCTCTCTTAATCCAGCTCTCGGTAATTCTCATTGATCCATCTTTCTTCTCTGAAAGAGCAACGAAGACGTTGGGATATTTCTGGAAAATGGAAAATAAGGAGCTATCCATTTCCCCCCTGCCAACTCAATAAAAACTCATGATATTCATCTCCCTGGTGAACACATTTCAACTCCTGACAAGTAACTTTCTTTTGAGCAATGATCTGAAGGGTAGCTGGAAGATATCCCAGATGAACGTGACACCAAGCAGGATGAAGCTTAAAATTACTGATCCTTATCTTCATGTATCCTTCTTTTTTACTGAATTCTGTAACTGCACATTCGCCCACGCTGTAATTTTTATCCCAGATTTGAGAAATTTCCTTGGCAACCCGCTCTAAAGAAAGCAGATATCTCATAAAAAAACGTAGGATGGAAAGCGATTTGGAAGCAAATCTTCCAAGCTCTATGAAATCCTCTTTTTCAAACCCAAAAACGTCTTTGATAGAGAGCAGGACAACAACCTTTAGGCCGACAGGATAGAATTTAGTCATCTGTATCTGGCTGAATCTTAACGGTTGACCTAATTCTTTCATTTTCTTCTCTAGCCGACGGAGGCCTTGTCTGCCCTTCTTCTTCAAAATAAAATCTGCATCTGCTTTAATAATCCCTCCCCTTATCTGACCGGGGAGAGACATGAAATGTTCTGCCTCTTCTTTGGAAAAAGAATACTCCATGTTTCACCAGGTTAACAAAAACTCATGGCAATCATCGCCACGATAAGTACATTTAGTTTCTTTACATACAGGCTCCTTGCCAGTCAGGTTACTAAACACGCCTGAAAGAAGGCCTTTGAAAAAAACACACTGCTTCTGGGTTGTCTCGTAATCTCTAATCTGTAACCTTACCCTCTTCGCTTTCTTGTCGTATTCTACGACTTTCACGCTTCCCACTGTAGTAGATTTTTTCCACATATCAGATGCTTCACGGATGATTTTATCCATAGAAACAAAATACTTCATATAAATTCTTATAAAAGGAGAGGATTTTGCTCTAAACCTTCCGAATTCTTCAAAATCATTATCATTAAAATCAAATATTTTTTGAATCACCAAAAAAAGAGCTATAAAAGACCCTAGGGGATAAAATTTAGTAGAACTTATCTTATCGAAGCGTAAAGGATAGCCGACCTCAGCCATAGAGCTCTTGAGTTTTTCTAACCCCTTCTCACCCTTTTTCCGAAGAATGAAGTCTTTAACAATGCTGAAGGACATGCCTCTAACTTTGCCCTCTGCTTTCCTAATTTTATCTAACTCCTGCTCAGATAAACTAATTTTCATAGATTAATTTTATTTAATTCCCAACCTCGTGCCTGGCAATGAAATACCATTTGGTAACTTCAATGAGGAAGGTGCTAATCAACCCGACCCCCACTAAAACACACCATTCTATAAAGCCCAAAGGCACGGTATGCAAGACCCGCTGAAGTGGAGGAAAGTAGATGGCCGCTATCAAGCTCAAGACCACCACCAAAACAGCGAAATTAAGTTGTTTATTTGAAAAAAGATCAATCTGCCAAATATTTTTACGGAGAGACTTATAGGAATACACAACAAAAGCGGTATCTATACAGAGAGCGCCAAAGACCAAGGTCCTGACATAATCCAAGCTGTAGCCGAGTTTGCCCCATAAGAACCAAAAGATAACCAGAGGCAACAATTGGTCGATAATCCCGGTAAAGAAAATAAGGACCTTCATTTCTTTATTCAGCAACGGAGTGTCAGAAGGCAGCGGTTTTCTTTGCATCACCCCTTTTTCCGGAGGCTCGAAGCTGTAAGCCATGTTGGGCAGGGTGTCTTCAACAATGTTGTTCCATAGGATCTGGACCGGCAAGATAGGCAAGGGCCAGCCGAAAACAACCTTGGCCATTCCGACAAGAATCACAGAGGCAAAAGAATCCGCCAACACATAAGAAATGGCCTTCTGTAGATTGTCCAAAATTACTCTCCCCTGCTCAATCGAATCAATGATAATGGCGAAACTGTCATTTAAAAGTATTAAATCTGAACTTTCCTTTGCCACCTCAGTACCCGAACCCAAAGCTACTCCAATGTCTGCCTTTTTAATAGCAGGAGCATCGTTCACTCCGTCTCCAGTCATTGCTACCACCTTGCCCCTTTCCTGCCATTGGGATATGATTCTCATTTTATGTTTTGGCTCCACCCGTGCATAGATGTAAATCTGATCCAGTACTGTTGCTAATTCCTCTGGCGACATCTTGTCCAAATCCTTACCTTCCAAAATATTTTCTTCTTCTACATCAAACCCCACTTCCCTTGCTATGGTCTTGGCAGTCAATTTATGGTCTCCAGTCACCATAATCGGGATCATGCCCGCCTGACGACACACTTCAATCGCTCGGGGAACCTCTTTCCTGATTGTATCCCGTAGAGCCAAAAGGCCGATAAAATCAAGCTCTTGAGTAAGTTCTTTAAGGTCCAATTCTTCAATTTCATCAATCTCCCTTCTAGAAAAGGAACGATGCGCGGTAGATAAAACCCGTAAACCTTTTTCTGTCAGAGACCTTGTCTGCCTCTCTGCTTCTTCGGGAAACCTTGACCGGGAAAAGATCACTTCAGGGGCCCCACAAACATAGAGCACATAACCATCCCCCTCTCTTCTGAGAGAAGCTTGATATTTATAGGAAGAATTAAAGGGAAGGTGCTTTGTCTCAGGCAAGGATTCTTCAATCCCAGAATCGTAAAGCCCCCTTTCCATCCCTGCCTTAAAAAGAGCAACGTCCGTAGGGGAGCCTTTTATCTGCCTCTCGTCGGGAGAAGCTTCTGGATTCTCTATATAGGCCTGACTACAAAGATAACCTGCCTTCCGTGCCAGCTCTTCGTTGTCGGCTAATATTTCAGAAACCATCATTTTACCCTCTGTGAGAGTCCTGGTCTTGTCAAAACAAATCACTTCTGTGGAACCCAAGGTTTCTACTGACGCAAGCTTTCTCACCAATCCCTGTTTCTTTAAGATTTTCTCCATGCCAATGGCAAGAATCAGCGTCATAACTACGGGAAGAGCCTCTGGTATTCCACCCACAGCCACAGCCACAGAAGATTCAAACATCTCCAGAGCATCCCCTCCTCGTAAGGTGCCCCCAGCAAAAATCAAAAGACAAATAACAGCAATGATGCCACCGATAATTTTTGAAAAATCAGCAAGCTTTTTCTGGAGAGGGGTCTTTGTTTCTTCAGTTTCTTTTACCAGGGTGGCGATTCTCCCCACCTCGGAACCAGACCCTACAGCTGTTATTATAGCTTCCCCCTTCCCCTGCCTCACTAGAGAGCCCATGTAAACCATATTCTCTCTGTCAGCAAGAGGAGTGTCAGGAGGAACAGGATCTGTATGTTTCTTTTGGGGGAGCCACTCTCCTGTCAGGACCGCTTCTTCTATCTTTAAATCTTCTGTTTGCAGTAGTCTCCCGTCAGCTGGAATCTTATCCCCAGCTTCGAAAAATATAATGTCTCCCACCACCAGTTCTTTTTGTAAGACTTCCTTCTTCCTTCCTTCTCTCAAAACAGTGGCCTTGGTCTTAAGGGTTTTCTCAAGCTTTTTTAAAATTTTGGACACCTTGTTCTCTTCCCAAAATCCAAATGCTGTATTGACAAATACAGCTGCAAAAATCACAAGAGAATCTGTCAGTTCTCCCATAAAAAAAGTGACGAATCCGGCAATGATAAGAATGTAGATAAGGGGACTTTTGAATTGTTCGATGAGAATATGAAAAACAGAAAACCGTTCGGCCTCAGGCAAAACATTTTTACCATATTTTTCCCCGTGCTCTTGGACCTGTGAATTATCAAGTCCTCTTTCTGGGTCAGACTCTAATAACCCAACTGCTCTCTGAGCGTCGATGGTGTGGTATTTTACGTTTTCATTCATATAAGAGAATTATAGCATAAAATCTTCAATCCCCGAGCTAAGAATACGGAACTGCTTTCATGTTTTTCTTGAGATTCTTTTTTCCCCGCCTGATGAAAAATAATGACAAACTGGTAAAAAGAATACTGAAAAGAACAATGGGGTAACTAATATCATTTAACAAAGGATCACCGATCAGGGCAAGGATAGCCATGCCCGTCAGGCCCTTGGGTAACATGAACTTGATAACGTCCCGGTCGAATTGAGGAATCGTGTCCCGGAACAAAATTTCAGTAATCGCTCCCCTTACTAAGAATAAAAGAAAGGTGACTAGGGCTCCCCAAAGAAGAAAGGGCGCTTTAATGTTCATAGATATTCCCATGTAGACAAAGAAATAGGTCTTTAAAAGAAAGACTAAAGAAGAAAAGAAGGACTTTTCAGCATCTGTAAGCCTGAACCCTTTAGGCTTTTTGTTTGGTGAATTTTCCTCAGATCTCTTATCCAGGTTACCAAAAGTTATACCAAATGCCAGCACTGAGAGCGCCCCATTTCCGTAGGCAAGCTCGGCAATGCCGTAGAGCATTAAGACAAAAGCTGGGGTTGTAAATAAGGTGTTCTTCATTTTCCTTACCTTTTTCAATAAGGGAAGCCAAGCAATCGCCCCCAGTCCCCCAATAACAAGAGAAGAAAAGAGAGTAATACCAAAGCTTGTTGCAAAATCAGCAAAGCTCAGTTCTCCAATTTTCGAAGCTTCCAAGACTCCGAAAATCAAGATGATGGAAAGAATGTCATCAATATTCGACTCCAGATTCAAGGCTGTCCTGGTCTCCTGGGTGACTTCAATCTTCTTTAAGAGAGGGATGACAATACCCGAAGCTGTCCCCCAAAGAAGAGCGCCAACCATAAATCCTTTAAAATAGGAAATTCCAAAAACAATCTTCGATAAAAAAGTAATAATTGTAACCGTTCCCACAAAAGTCAGCAAGCTGAACATAACAGCTTTGCCGAATGATTTAAACAAGGATTTGAGAGGAACACTCAAGCCGCTTTCAAAAAGGATTACTGTCAGGGTGACTACAGCGAACACCTTTCCAGTTTCTCCAAAAGCTTCAGTATTGATTATGCCCGTCACCGGACCAAGAAGAACCCCAATCAGAAACAAAAGCAAAACATCAGGAATGGATGTTTTTTCAAACAGATAAGAAAAAAAATGAGCTAAAAAAAGTATAGCTCCAATAATAATGACTGTGATAGCAATGTCCATTTTAAGGATTGCCTGAGATAATATTTAAAAGCTTTTTTCTTTCGGCAGCTTTGTCTCCTCTTTGACTTCCTCCTTTGCTTTTAGGGTTTCCTCTGCCACTCCCTTTTTGATATAAAAATCCATCAGGGAAAATACAATCAGGTTACCAAACACCACGCCCATAAAATTAATCAGGAAAAGAACTGTCGCTCTGCTTATTATAAACCAATCCAAGCGGGCTACGCCGATACCAATTACTGACAAGGGAGGAATTAAAGCCACTGAGATGGCTATCCCGGGGAGGCTCTCGTTAAGCTTCGGCTTCACTAGCGCGAAAGAAGAAGCCAGGCCTGCAATAAAAGCAATTACAGAATGGTTGAGGATGGGTCTGGTGCGAGAAATAACTTCCTCTGTAAGCTCAGAGCCTGGGAGAAAGAAGAAAAGAGTGATCAAGGTTGAGGCAAGGACAGCAAGGGCAACCGCCTGTAGCAACACTCTCAATGATGCCTTCACCATGTCCAATTCCGACATCTCAATCCCCATAGAGCAACTAAGCACCGGATAAAGCAGGGGCGCTATCAGCATGCTGCCGATGATTACAGCACTATCGTCTAGCAACAGACCAAAAGTGGCCATAGCAGCAGAAAGAACAATCATCACGAAGAAAATCTGAGAAGCTGTGCTCCTTTCGATCAGAAAAGCAATCGTCTCTTCTTTCTCTTCGCCCGTAATATTATCAAAAAGATTTAATCGCATAACGTTTTCTTTTAAATTAACCAATTATAACAGATATTCAATAAAGAAAAAAGAAGATTGCTCTCTTTTAGTAGCTGTCTTTTACAGGCAGACTGAACCAGAAAGTACTACCCTTGTCTTCTTCGCTTTCAAATCCCACCGCTCCTCCCGACATTTCCACTACTGTTTTTACAAAATAAAGGCCTATCCCCAATCCTTCTGGCTCTTCCTTCTTTAGAACGTTGCTTCCCCGAAAGAATTTCCCAAACACTTCTTCTTGTTGTTCTTCCGGAATACCATACCCTGTATCCTGTACTTCACAGAACACCTGTTCTCCTTTTTGGTAAAGAGAAACTGTAATCTTCCCTCCTTTAGGAGTGTATTTATGAGCATTAGTCAAATAATTCCTGACCACCCTTTTGGTAAGACGGTAATCCGCCTCGACAGAAGGAATCTCACCTTCTGTGTTTAAAATAACATCCTGGTCCTTTTCACCAAACTCAGACTCTAATTCTCTGATTTCATTGGCAGCGATTTCCCTCAGATCAATAGGTTCAGGCCGAAGGACAAGAGAGTTAGAGTCGATCCTAGAAACATTAACCAATAGCTCGACTAAATCAATCATCCTCTCGTTAGATACATTGATTCTTCTCAAATAATCCTTCTGCTCATCGCTAAGGTGGCCCATGCCGTCCTCTTCCAGAGCCAGGAGCCCCCACTTTGTAATAGAGAGGGGCGAGCGCAACTGGTGGGAGGAAAGTGCAATCAGTTCATTTTTCATTCTTTCTATTTCTCTGCGGTGGGTAATGTCTTTCCCTATTCCCCTGTATCCGCGTATCTGCCAAAACTCATCAAGAATAGGGACCCCATTGGTGAGAATCCAGACCTGCTTTCCTCCTTTAGTCAAATGACAAATTTCTAGATCTTCAATTGCCTTCTTGACCTTCATGGATTCTTCAAAAATCCTTTTTACCCGGACTGCTTCCTGCTCGGGCATAAACTCAAAGGGAGCCTTGCCAATGAGCTCCTCGGGATCGTATCCTAGTATTTTTTTCACGCCCTCTGAAACAAAGGTATATTCCATTTCTTCATCAATCTCCCAAATCCAATCAGAAGAGCTCCGGATAATGTCTTCGAAACGCTTTTTGCTTTCTTCCAGCTCCCTCTCCATTTCTTTTCGTTCCGTAATATCAGTCAGCGCTCCCTGCAGCCCAACAATTTCCCCATTCTTTTTAATGGGCTTACTCTTGCTGTAAACCCAGACGATTTTTCCATCCTTGCTCTTTAATCGATATTCTGATGGTTTCACCTCTCCTGAAATATTGGCTTGAAAATCCTCCATCAGCGACGAGAGATCCTCCTCAAAAACAAATTTTCTAAAAGTTGATCCTATCACCTCTTCTGGCTTATAGCCAGAAAGGTCCTCTATCCGAGGGCTGATATAGGTGATGACGCCGTTATCATCGATAGTAAAGACAACTTCATTAAGATGCTCAACTAATTCTCGGTACTTTTCCTCGTTGAGATTATTTTTTTTCTCTTGGCTATCTTTTTTCTTCTTTTTTGCTGATGTCATAATATTGTATTATTAATTTTACCACAGGCCTCTTTTTTGAGAAAATAGATGAAATTAATTCTTCTCTAATTCTGTACATCTTACCTCCAGATCCCTATTCCCGACTTCTCGCGGATCCCATTCTCCTTCAATTTCTTGATAGCCACTTACTCCCCCTGTAACCGTGCAAACAATGCCCTCCCCCTTGTAGCCAGTAAGTTCACTAATAGTGCCAGCCGCTATATTGTAGGGGTCGATTTCAAATCCTCTTCCCCGGAAAAAAGAATGCACTTGATTATACTTATCCGAAGAAATGCCCTCTGCTTTAAACCCTTTACCGGAGAGCAAATCTTCTTTGCTTTTAGTCCTCCACTCAACACCCATTTCTTCTATTTGGGAAAAAGGGATGCCTGTTTCTTCAGACAGAAATACAAGCAAAAAGGCAACATTGTCTTCCTTGCCTTGCTGACGGCAATTCTCCTTAAAGAATTCCCAGGCATCTATTATGTCGTCGTCCGGCAACCTGCAGACTAACGTTTTACCTTGATAAAAATAATCTCCGCCTCTTTCTCGGCAGCACATTGTTGCCAGATTCGAAGGATCTTTTTCTGTCACAGAATTGAAATCCATTTGAGAAACCAAAATCCATCCCATGCCTATGCTCAGCACAAGAACGATTATGATCTCTTTTGATAAGATTGATTTTTTCATATTATTTCAAATATTGAAATTGAGAGGTAAATTGACCCAAAAAATAGGTAGTCAAAATCACCAGCCCTGCAACAATGAAGTGCTCCAATATAACCTTCCAAGCCTTTTCCTGCTGATGGTAAGCCAAGTAAAAACTAAAGACTCCCAGCAAGAAAGCCCCCCAAACAATATCAATCACCACAGCCGACGGGAGGGGAAAAAAATAGACAGGTATAACAAAGGTAAAGACAACGAAGAGCTTGGAAAATAAAGTAGAAAAAGTAGACTCCCAAACTTCCTTTTCTGTCCTTTTTTCGTCTGATTCCTCTGCAATGTGGATACCTAAGGCATCGGAAAAAGAATCTGCCACCGCAGCTACCAATATGCCAGCAATCACTACTGCCTTGGAATGGCTTCCAGACTCCAGCCCCACTATAATCCCCAGGGTAGTAATAATTCCTGAGGTCAGACCAAAACTTAGACCGGTCTCCAAAGATTGTGGAATTTTCTTCATATTTTTAGTTATTTTTAATTTTGGCTTGCTTTCCAGAAATCCATTTCTGACAATGCAGGCTCTGGAATGGAAACTAAAACCCCCTCTTCAAGATCGCTTGCTATGCCTGCATAGGCATTAAGCCCATGACAGACAGAGTCTGTTCTGACGTACTTGTCGTCAAAGTCCCAAAACAAGCCCCCCTTTGCCCTTTCTGGATTCTCCAACATAAAACTGTTCTCCTCTGTATAGGTGTGTTGTAAAAGCCATCTGATCACTTGAATAGTCGCCTCCTTGTATTTTTCACACCCCTCTGCTTCTTCTTGTAGGCAGAAATGATACATCTCCATCATAACCTCTGCTAACCACCCATTACCACTACTAGAAAAAGCCAAGTTCCAACGTCCTTTGTAGAGGGGATCATTTGTTTCCCTCATCTGTCTTCTGACTAATTCAGAGCTACAATCAAGAATAATCCTTCTAACGTCAGGCTGAGGATCTGCTTTGTAAAAATCAAGCAGGGACATTACCACCCAGGCACTGGAGATAGGATTGGGAGAACGATAATCATCCCCCAAAAAACATCCTTTCGTGCTCACCTTTTCCTTAAAACGACTTGCTATTTTCTCAGCAGCATCATAATAACTCTTGTCGCCTGTTTTTTTATAAAGACGCGAAAGAGAAGCCAAAACCTGACCATTATACAAGAGAGACTCTTTTTCTCCTTGAACCCATACGCCATTATCGTATTCTGTATAAGGTTTTACCATGCCGTTATCTTTCTGCATGGTAATTAGCCAGTCGCCTGCCAGCTGAGAGGCCTCCAGGTAATTCTCTTCTCCAGTCCTTTCATACATGTCCAGGAGAGTGAAAATATTAAGGGCAGCTGTCCCCACTACAAACCTCAGCTCTTTCTCTCTTTCGTCTAAGTAATAAGAGTAATGAAGGCCACCTCTGTGCTCGCCTGTTAAATTCTGCATAGAAAGCAAAAAATTCCCCCAGGCAGGAATCATCCTTTCTACCCGTTCATCCTCGCTGAATTCGTCTATCTTCATTAAAGTGTAGGCAATAGAAGCGGAATAAACCGTATGGAGTCTTTCTTGAAAGCTGTCATAGACAGCATCATACCGTTTATAGAATCCCTTCATCTCCGGATTCATCATACCAAAAAGAAACTCCTTGCCCTCATCCAGTCTTTCTGTTATCAGGTCCTTATCCATCTCCCTTACCGGGGCCATGTTATTTACCAATTCCACGCCTTTGCCTTGGTGCTCCACAAAATCAAAACTCTCCCCAGGAGAGTAAAAACTTATCAAAAACCTTCCCTCTTCAATTTTTTCTCTTTTAGTATTCTCTAAAATACTTTTTAAGGCATCCTCAATAGCTAAATATGCTGTGGTCCCAGTCCCGTTTGCTGTCCACTCTTCTTTGCCCTGATGGTATAAACTTAATGAAAGTTTCCAGTCTCCATCTACATTGAAACCTTCTGGATATTCTGTCGGCCGTTCGCGATAATAGCTGTCAACAAAGCTCCTCACAAAAGAAATACACTGATTCCGGAATCTGTCAGCCTCTGAAAGGTCGGAATCTTTTTCTTGTTCTTGATTTTCTTCTGGCTCTTGAATGCTCGGGTTTTCATCAAAATCCTTGTCTCCAAGCTCAAAGAACTCTCTGTCAGGGATTTCCTCTTTTGTTAAATACCAAACACTAAAGCTGGCTACGGTAGCCAGAAAAAAAATAAAGAAAATCTGTTTCCAATTTAGTATCATAATATCATCCTACATTTCAAATTTATTTTGAGCAAATATATCCATCGTAAAACTACCAGCTCAACTCGAATTCATGATAGTCGTCCCCCTTAAAAGAGCACTTGGTTTCTTTGCTGTGCACCTTGTCGGCCCCTGTGATGATTTTCACAAAACTGGAGAACACTCCCTCTACATAGGGACAAAAAACTGGATCGATATTAAAATCATCCAGTCTTACGGTCGCCATGTTCCTGCCTGCGTCAAAATAAGGAACGGTCACCTCCCCCACACTGACAAATTTTTCCCAATAAGAAGGAGCTTTCTGGAAAAAAACCTTTTCATCCATTAAAAAAGATTTCATAAAAAACCTCATAATAGATGAGAACTTTGGAACTTCTATGCCCATTTCTCTCATGTCCTGATCTGAAAACCCCAACGTCCTCTTTGCTGTCAGTAAAAAAATCGTCCTGATGCCAATAGGATAATATTTAGACATCCGGATGCTATCTAAGTCCAAGGGAACACCAAGTTTTTCCATTTCAGTTTCCACCTGCTCAAGCCCCTCCCTGCCTCTTTTTCTAATAATAAACTGGATGTCTGGCTTCATTACTATGCCTCTAGTCCTCCCTTCTGCAAGGGAGATTTTTTGGATTCTTTCTTGAGGTGTGGTTTCTTCCATATTAATGTTGCGTTAATTGTTTTCTAAGCCTTACCATCTCTTCCTATGATAACAGGTTTTTAGAAAATCTCTGCATCATTCCAATTCTGGAAAATAATTTCCAGAAACTAATCTTGCTAGCTTCACGCTTAGTTTTTTATAGCAAAAAATCGCCTGACTGGCGACTTTTTATTGATTTGAGGGACAAGATTAATTCAAGAACTCGAAGCTGGAAATCATTTGATTAAAGACCATTTTATAATTAAACTCGCTTGGGAAATCAACAGTCAAGGGAGAAGGCACAGAGCCCCTTATCTGGTAGATGTTATTATGGTGGCTGGTAAAGATCCTGGTTACCAGAGCAGTCACGCCTAGAGGTTTGAACGTCCTCACTAATATTCCTGGGTATGCTCCTACCCCGAATTCTGTGCTTTGAATTGTCTCTTCCTCTTCTGAAGAACCGTACTCTTGTAATATCCATTCCTGTAAGGAAAGGTTTTCTTCCTCGTTGCCTGGCAATTCTTCCCTACCGTCATACCAAACAACGCTGAACCCTGATTTAAATACGGCCTGCTCTTGATCGTCAAATTGAACCGTCTTCTCCTCACCAAAACTCACTGTGTTAGCAATCTGATCTTCCCTGACTTTCCAGCTGGGAGGATGCTTTACGGAAAATCCGAATCCTGGATTCTGATAACTGTCCCAACCGAAAAGCACAGGATATTGTACCTTCTCTGCGTTTTCAGGTAATCCAGACGGGTTGGCCTTCTTAAAAACTAAGGCTCCTCTGTCTGTGCTGACCTCGCCAAAATTAAGCTCTGCCTCAAAAGGAACAAATGATTCTGTCATCCAATCGCCTTGAGCCTGAGCGTTCCCCTGGGCAACCAGATCTCCCTGTTCGTTTAATAGCTCAATAGAAAACGATCCCTCAAAATACCAGGATCCTCTCGCCTGGCCCCTCACCGAAAGAGGGCTCTCTAGCTTCTCGTAAGGTTTGGGGTGCTCTATCATAATCACGTTTGATTTGTCCGGCTCGAGAAATTTAAAACTAGAAAGAATTTCTTTTTCTATCTCTCTATCTCGCTGACTAATTTCTCCCTGGTGAACAATTCGATAGCCTTCCTCTAAGGATCTGCACTCTGACTGAGGCACTTCTTGCTCATCTTGCCTACATTCTACAGAGTGATTCTGAATTTCTGTCCTCGCCCAGACAAACCCTGAATCATTCCAGCTCCAAGGCGTATCTCTGAAATTAACATACGTCGCCCATCTGGTACTGTCTTCTAGTAAATAATCTCTTGCTTCTTCCGCATTCTGTGAGAGCTGAACATTGCTGTCCTTAGTTTCCCCCAATACTCCTTCTGTCGGAATACCATGAGGAAAAATGGAAACATTGGTCGTTGTAGAAAAATGATCAAAAGGAGGTTCTTGCTCTCCTTCTTTGAAGATATTGAACTTGGGGCTTATCCGATCTGCTGGGAACTCCGCAACTTCCCAGTCAGGTGGATGTTCAATCTGGAAATGAAAATCGTTGTTTTTATAGGTTTCCCAGTTAGAGGTGTCAATACTCCCTAGCTCTTCAGTTTGAGGGGACTGATTTAAATAGTAAAAAGCTAAAACGCCTCCGATCATCAGCAACCCGATAATCAATACTTGGGGAAGGGAAAAACCTTTTTGTCTTTTTTTATTTTTCATAGATATGTTTTATATTTTGTAAATTTTAGACCTTATTTACATTTTATTATTTTTTATATTTTATGTCAAATTTATTATTTAAAACAAGGGGGGTGCTTTCCCCCTCCTCTTTTTTCAATCTCTCCTTAGTTAAATCGTTTTTTGACCCTTTCGCTAGTCAGCTCTCGTAATGCGTCCCTCGCGATCCAACGGGCACTTTTGGAATCAATCTTTGCAATTTCCCTGGCAACTTGGATCGCTTTTTTATTTAATGGCAAGTTCCTTTTCCCAATTTGCCTCAAGGACCAGTTAACTGCCTTTTTAACAAAATTCCTTTCGTCTGAGGAATGTTTCTTGATAAGGGCAAAGAATTGTTCAAACTTTTTATTTCCTGCCTTCTTGTCGTGCACTGACAGCACTGCCATTAAAACGAACCCTGCTCTCTTAACAAACTCTTCCCCCCTTCCGCTCCACTCCACTGCCTTTTTATAAGCGTATGGAGTCTTGTCAAAGAGATTACTACAGGTCAGGTCACACACATCCCAAGAGTCAAAGTCTTTCACCCAGCCCTCCATTTGCTTTTCTGTAACTGCTTTAGGATCTTCCACAAGGCTGGCCAAAATCCTAGCTTCTCTGATACCTGTATCCCAAAGTTTCTGGGCTAGTCCATGGTTCCGTTTTATTTCTTTAGCTAACTTTCTAATTTCATAAACAGAAACACCAAAAGATTTTTTGGTGTTAATGCCAAACCTCTCCATTCCCTTTTTATTCTCTGAACTGGAAAGATTCTTTAATTTCTTTATTACGCTTTCTGTTTTCACTTTATTCTTCCTCCGAAACCTCTATAAAGTCATATGGCTTAGACCAAGTGGAAAAATAACTTTTATCTTCCAATAATTCGTAATCAGTGCCAAAGTAAGTATTAAAAATAATTCTTAGTGAGTTTACCGGAGTAACAGAAGGATAAAGCTCTTCGTGAACCTCGCCTGGTAAGTAATAAGCGTTAAGTATTCCCATTCTCTCTGTCATGTTTGTTTTTTCTGGATCGTCCCATTTCAATTGAGCTCCCGGTCCATGATCGGCCTGAAGAACAATCAGGGGGGGTTTTTCTGATTTTTCCAATATCACTTCAATGGTTTTTTTGACCAAAGAGTTTGTGTATATTAATTGATTTTTATATTCACGGATATAGTCTTCCTCCCGTCCACACCTCTTTTGCCACCAGTCTCCGTCTGCCAAAAAACAGAATGTTTCTTTTTTTAATTCTCCCCCATCAGAATTAAAAACAAAAGGAGGGTGAGGAACCATAAGGTGCGCATAAACAAAAGTTGGTGCATCCATTTCAGGAATTGTTTCTAGCACACTGAAGCTGTCGAGGGCTTTCCTTCTTTTTTCATGGACAGGGTCATCCCCCGCACCCAGGCCCGTAGTCTTAACCAGAGGCTTCAGGATAGTGGTCTGGGCCAACAGACGTTCAAACATTCTGTCGCTCAACCAAGATCCGAAATTAATATTAAGATCAGCCAGTGGGCTTTCGTTAATACAAAAATATCCGACAGGAAAATTAATAAACTTATAACCTAAGCTTTTTAAAAACTCCACTGTTTTATTTTTTTCAAACAACTCTTTTAAAGGCGACCTATCATGATTATCCGGACCCATCTCTTCTTCCAAATAATTAATATATCTTAGATTCAAAAAGGAAGCGACAGACAGACAGCTCTGACAATAATTAGATCTACTTTTGTCAGCTATATAAAAACCTTTATCCTCCAAAAAATTAATAAATTCGCTGTTGTCGTAATCGTAAATATTCTTTAGAACATCCTCCCTCCCGTACCCGTCCAGAACAATATAATAAATGTCTGGTAGATTGGTTTTCTCCGCCAACTGGTTTGCCTCGCTATTGTGGTAATTTTCTCCTTCAGGTATATTAATGTGCTCTCCTTTTGCTCCATAGGAAGCAATGCTTAAGACAGAAATTAAAATTAAGGCAAAACTAGTAATATTCAAAAAATTGTTAAAATCATTAATCTTATTGCTCTGCACTATTTTAGAGAACAAAAAGAAAGAAGGAGCAGCAAGCCCCAAAATAAAAATACTAAGGATCACCCCTTCATCTAATAAAAGACTATTTAAAACAGACCCTGGAGACAAATAAGACATTGCCATTTCCCTAGTAATGTTGAAAAAATGACCATAAGAAAAAAAGAGCAACGAACATATTGATAAAAAGATGGCTACTTTTTCCCCCCGTTGATTTACATTCTTAAGTTTAAAGTTCAGAAAAACCAAGAAGAAAGATACCAAGCCTAGGGAAGCCAAAAGAGAGTTCCGAATATCTGCAAAAGAAAGCAGGCCTATATTTTCCGAATACAAATACAAAATAGGATAAATCGTAAAAAGAAAAGGGTGTATTGACTTAAAGATTTTTTTCATTATCTTCTCTGATCATGAGATAAAGTATTCTTTTTGATCCCTCAATTGCTTTTTTTTCTTTGATCTGAAAATATTTCCTGAATGTCTTCTCAAAACAATCCTGATTATAATCTGGAAAAATATCGCCCTTAAAAGCAAGGAGTTTTTGGGATTTAGGATCGTGCTTCGGCACAAATTCGATTATTAAACTTTTACATATTTGTTTCAAAAAAATAGCAACTTCTTCCAGGGGAACGTTATTCGACAATCTTAGATGATGGATCAAAGCAAGAGCGAGAGCTACATCTGCTGGCCCCCTCTCAATCAAGGACTCCCTCTCTTCGTTCTTCCAACCAACCCCGGGGCTAGGGTTGGTTAGATCTAAAAATAAGGGAAGGATATTTTTTTCTTTTTCCTTCTTAATTTTTCTATAGTGTGACTCTACGCAAGAATAATCTATGTCAAAAGAAAGAGTAAAAGCTCCTTTCTCTGAAGCAAGGCGTGTGAAAATTCCTGTATTTGCACCAAGATCCCATACCTTCTTTGGTTCAAGTTTCTTTAAAAAATAATCTACAATGCTTTTTTTATGTTCAAAAGAAGGATCTGTATAGCTATCTCCTTCGTAATAATCCGACCATTCTGTCCTTTCAGGAAACCAAGAATAGCTTTTAATTAATGAATTCAAGCTATCAATAAGGCCCCTAAAAGAATTACGACTAAATCCCTTCTTTACTTTTTCTTTATTTACTCCTCTGTCTGAAAACCGTTCTTCCATTCTAGAGTGAAAGTGAATGTGCAAAAGTGAAGCGGGGTTGAACCAACTAGAAAGGGGGAGCAGAGAGCTGACCAAATCAAGAGGGATACCATCTATAAAAACTCTTAAGAACTGGATAAACCTTACGTCCCGATAACTTACCAAGCTCAGAGGAGCTATAAAGTGACGGCAAAACTGTCTATAAGCGATCCAGGGCTCATTTTCTCTGTATTTTTCAAAGGAAAGAGTATCTATGAAAATAGGCCCACCATCAAGGAATTGAATATTGAAAGCGCTTGCGTCCTTCAGAACCATCCCAAATTTTAGAGCTTTTTTTTGAATTTCAAGAGTGGTCAGAGCCGCATCCTGAAGTTGTTCGAAGCACCACTCATAAGGATAAGAAACAAAAGGGATCTCTTGAACTCTTAGAATTTTATAGGCATCCTCTGACAAGGCAGAAGAAACATCTGTTTCTTCATGAGAGACCAAAAGATTGCTTCTAACAAGCTCTTCATACAAGCCAGAGCTAATAAAATGATCATAGTTCTCTTTATAGCATCTATTAATCTGACGGAAAACGTGACCGTCCTTTTTAAAAATAAAGCCGCTTGGATCCCTGAAAGAGCCAGCTATCCTTGAATTCTCCCCTCTATTCCTCGGAACTTTCTTGTTTTTCATCTTTTCTGAAAAAACCAAATATTTTTTTCCAGAAAACCTTAATGCCAAATAGTCCTCCCATGAGAGCAGCAATAAGTAATTGCAGTATATAACTACCGCTTCCTGGATCTAAATAAGCGAATCCTGGTCGAGGGAATAACGTAAGGATACATGCAAAAAAAATTATAAGTTTTCTTTCTTCTTCCATAAGTTAGGCGCCCTGCCCAGTAATCTGTTTGTATTAGAAAATTCTAGCATTTGGAGGATTAAATTACAAAAAAATCGCCAAGCTGACGATTTTTTTATTCAACAATAGCTACTGTTATTTATCCTTCTTTTCCCCATTCTTGGTTTCTTTCTTGATAATCCCCCAGTGATAGAGATATAAAGGCAAGCCCACTAAAATAATGGACAAGTTGGTTGAGGCTTCCTCTTGTTTTCTAGCTGCTACATAATCAAACTGCTCCTGTCTTTCTTTCCAGCTCTGATAGTCTACCAGCCACTGCTGGATCCTTGCTTTTTCTTCTTCTGAAAGCCCCTCCTCTTCCGGCAATTCCTCAATCCTTTCTTTAGGATAGAACATGGGGGGCTGAAGACGGGCAATCCTTTCGTCTTCTTCTGCTTGCGTGAAGACAAATGTTTTTAATCCCATGTCAACGAAACGAACTGTCCCGACAATCAAGAGGACCAATCCTAAAAGAGCAAAGAGATAGAGATAGATTGTCCTAATCAAGGGATAATGTGTTTTTTTGTTTTCCATAAATTTAAATTTTTAATTTGTCTTTATTGTTTTTATCATCGTTGAGAAATATTTACCAGGTCAACACAAACTCATTGTAACCGTCACCCTTAAATGTCGCCTTTGTCACCTTGCAATCAGCTTTTGAACGAGTGATCATGCGTACGCCAGCTGAAAAATATCCTCTTAAATATTGAGCGTGGGCTTTACTGACCGGAAAATCCCTGATTTGTAAAACCACGTGTCTTTTTTCTTCGTCAAGCTCTGTAACCTCCAAGCCTCCCTTTGTAAAATACATTTTCCATATTTTAGGCAACTGCTTGGCCGCAGTTTTTAAAGAAACAAAGCTGGTTACAGACAGTCTGATCAAAAGGGAAACCTTGATCCCAAACTCTCCCATTTGCGCGAACTTTTCATCATCAAAAGCAAACATTCTTTCCAGCAGAAAGAGTGTGACGTGCCTCAGCCCCAAAGGATAAAAATCCAATTGCTTGATGTCCTGATATTTGAGCGGATAACCAGCTCTGGCAAGCTCTTCCTCAAGCCTCTTCAAGCCTTCATCTCCTTCTTCTTTAAGAACAAAATCTGAATCTATTTTCAGAGCCACCCCTCTAATCTTTCCCTCTGTTTTTATCATCTCCTCAATTTTTTCTTGGGAAATCATTTCCTCCATATTGTTTCATTCTACTCTTTTAAAAAATACAAAACAAGAAGATATAAAAAGAGCGCCTTTCAGGCGCTCTCCTTGTTTACCAATCTTCGTCGTCGTCTTCCTCCTCGTCAAACTCTTCGTCTTCATCGTCGAGAAGGAATTTGTTCTTTTTCTTCATGCGGGTATCAGCCTTTCTGGTATAACAGAGATCTTCTGTTCCTACAGAATAAGGCCAAATTTATAATAGTTGACAGGAGACTATCCCTGTCAAAACACTAGTACAAAGTAAATTGTATCTCAGACAAAATACCTGTCAAGACTTCCTAACGATAGCCCAATAAACAACAGCTACCATCTTATGACAAACTCATGGCAGTCATCCCCCTTATGGACGCATTTTGTTTCTCTTACGCTTGGGGCGGTCTTCAATATCAAGCCAAACATTTTAGAGAAATAACCCCTTAAGTATTGGCAATGCAAGGGGTGCAACGAAAAGTTTTTCAACTCCATGATTATTTCTTTCCCTTCTTTGTCAACTTTCCTTGGGCTTATCCGGCCTACATTGAAATAAGTATCCCACATTGATTGGCCCCTCTCAACAACCCGGTCTAAAGAAACAAAGTACTTCATAAAAAGACGGATAATGGAAGACGATCGAGAAGAAAACTCTCCCATTTTTCTGAATTGTTCATCCCCCCAGCCAAAGACCTCCTGAGCTACCATAAACAAGGCTCCCACTATTCCCAGAGGGTAAAATTTGGTCATATTAATTTCTTCGAGCTTCAAGGGATAACCAAGGTCTGTGATAATTCTTTCTACTTTCCTCAATCCCTCTTCGCTCTCCTCAGTCTTGATAAATTCAAGGCCATCTTTGAGGCCGATACCTCTTACCCGCCCTTCCACATCCATCATTTCATTAAATTGTTCCTGCGTAATCATTCTTCCTGCAGAACAATCATTCTATTACGGTATAGCTAATAGAAGCTAAAATGGCAGCAACCATCATAATGGCACGGAAGAGAACCAATATCCACCCAGCGTCTATCGCAAACTCATCAATCGCAGCTAATAATAAAAAGGTAAAAAGGGAAATCGTGGCTACAAAATCACTTTTACCAATTATCTTTTTTGTTTTCACCCAGTCAATAATTCTTCTTACTAGATCAAAAAACACCAGAAAAAAAGAAATTACGTAGGGAACTATAAAAAATAAGGATGCTTTTTCCGAGGGGCTGTAGTCTGAGCCCCAAGAAGAAATTTTTGGTCCTACTATTCCTTCTTGAAACAGAAAAAACAGAAAAAATAAGGCAGATATGCCAGCCATCACGCTCAATGAATTGGATATTTTTCTATTGTTCGCTGCCTTCCAAGCCGTATAATACATCAAGCTAGGAAAAGAAAAGGCAATGGCAATCTGGCCCAAATAGAAAAACACAATATCAACTTCGGTTTTCTCAAATCCAAAAGCAATAAGCCTAATCGTAATAAAAAGAAAGGCCAATCCTAAAAATAACCAGGAAACAGCAAAGCTAATAATTTTTTTAGTCTTTTTCTCCTTGGAAAAGATTGAGAAAAAAGTAAAAAAAGCAGTAATGCTAATGACAAAAAAAGAGAAGATGCTATTAAATAATGCAATTGTAATTGGCATTTTAATTATTAATATTTATTTCTTTAAAAATTTAAATCGAAAAATTTTTCGACCTTAAATTACTTAGTTCCACTAAAATCCAAAATTATACCGATAAGCAAAGCCGCTAAAGAAAGAATGTAGATCATGGCTGAATTCCACCTTGATTTAGACGTCAAGCTAGTTTCGACTAAATAATGAAGGGCTGTCTTTTTTTTCTTGTCAATACATTCCGCCTGCTCTATAGCTTCAACCAAATGGTTATCGCTTACCAGCCTTGCTCTTTTTTCTGCAACACTGAAACGATGACCAAAGTAGAGGATGAAACCAATTGTGCCCACATACCAAGAAGCCCTTACCCAGGAAGGCTTATAAAGATCCAGAACTATAATTATCCTATAAGCAACAGTGGCTATAATCCCCATCCAGAAAAAGAAAAGACGGACAGGTTTGGGATTAGGTTCTACAATTCTCAAAGTATTTTTTTCTTCCATTTTTTATTTTTTTTAAATTTTTATCTACCTTCCGAATTCAAGGTGCCATTCATGAAAAATTTTAAGTTGCCTATCGCCGAGTCTCCTAAGGTTTTCTATGGTCTCCCCTAAAGATCTCTCCTGCCAAATCAAGCCCGGGGTTTTTGAGTAAAAAAGATCTGAATAACTAATGACTCTATCTTCTGTTTTTTCTGCTACAATATCCTCCGATGGAAGAGGGAGCTCTTTCTCAATAATCTCGCTTTTAGTAATGCCGACGCCGATATGGTTCTTAGCCACCCGAGCATGATCCTGTAATCCTTCAGAACGCAGAATCTTCTCTCCCTCTATAATATGCAGAATATATGGCTTATCCCCCATGCATCCTATCTCTTTTTCTCTCGTGTTAATCATCCCAATATCATGGAGCATGGCGGCCTCCTCTATAAAATTAAGCTGCTCTGAAGAAAGACCAATCTTTCTGCCTATTCTTAATGCCTTTGCCGTGACCAAAACAGCATGAACAATGTAGAAATGATAAGCTTCTGAGCCCGGATTAATATGCTTTTGGATGATCCCAAAATAGTCTATTTTCTTCATGTGGCCTTCTTTTCCCTACCACTTAAAAAGATATTCGTGGCACTCATCACCTCGGTGCATACACTTTATCTCTTCGCACGACCCTTTCGCTCCTACTATCATCTGGCACATGCCGGAAGAAAACCCCCGCGTGACCTCACAAAACAGAGGGGTGGCTTTCAGGTTGTCCAAACGTGCGATAACAAACCTTTCTTTTTCATTATACTCTGGAACCGTCATCTGACCAACCGTAAAATACTTCTGCCAGAACCTTGGCATCTGTTTTACCATGCTACCCAAGGACACAAAATACTTCATGAAAAGCCTGACAATGATTGAATTCTTGGAATTAAACTCTCCAATTGTTTTAAACTTCCCATTACCGTAGTTAAAAATTCTTTGTATCGCTAGCAACTCAGCACAATATAGGCTGAGGGGATAAAATTTCAGCTTCTTGATTTGATTATAATGAAAATCATAGCCCAATTTTTGTATTTCCTGTTCAATCCTCCGTAATCCGCTTTCCCCTTCTTCTTTTAAAAGAAACTTAGCGTGTCCTAACATGCTCAGCCCTCTTACTTTCCCCTTGATTTCTTTTATTTCATCAAGCTCTTCTTTTGAGATGAGCCTTTCCATGTTTGAAAGTGGCAATTAATTTCTTTTGGAATCATTTTTAAAAATAGGATAATTTTCCTCCACCCACATAACCGCTTCTTCCAAGCCAGTGAAAACATTATCAGCTATTGAAAAATCCTGTTTTTGGGAAAATTCATTAGGTATCGCAAAACAGGTCAACCCCGCTGTTTTGGCCGCCCTTACCCCGTATTCTGTGTCTTCAAAGCAGACATTTTCAGAAGCTTCCAACTTCATTCTTTTAAGAGCCAACAGATAAACGTCGGGCTCAGGTTTTCCCTTTTCCACTTCACTTGCCGAAGCTGTAACGCCGACAAGCCCATCCAGTCCTGTCTTCTCCAGCTTAAGAACAAGCTCGTCTTGCGGAGAACCAGAAGCGACTCCAACTTTTAATGAACGTTTTACAAAAAACCCTACCGCCTCTTTTGCATAAGGCATTCTTTTAAACTGCTTTTCTTTAAGCCATTTCAATACTAATGCTTCTTTTTCTTTTAGCAAAGACTGGGGATCAACAGATAATTGATAGTCTTCTACCAGTTCTTTTGCGACAAGGGAGCCTGTCTTTCCAGCATAATCAAGATATTTTTCCTTGCTTAGAGAAATACTAAAAGGTTTCAGGGCCTCCACCCAGCTCTTCCATTGAAAATATTCTGTTTCCACCAATACGCCATCTAGATCAAAAATAACTCCTTTTAGCATGTTTTTTTATTATATCAAAAATAACTATCCCTCCATACCTGAATAACTGCTACTTGACTATTGCGTCTTAAAACTTATAAAAAGAAACCGAGTGATTAAAAATGTCCTTTAAAAAAACATTTCTGACCATTGGAGGAGGAGATGGGAGCTATTTCCAGAAAGAAGCCCTGAAAAATCCACGCAATTTCTATATTGTAATAGATCCTTCCCTGAACGGAACCACAAACCAAATAACTACCAAAGAGTGGCATCTGCCAGCAGAAAAACCGCCCAACCTATCTTTTATCGAAAGTGGTGTGTTTAAAAACAATAGGTTGCCGCTTAGAGGAAAGAGTGTAGATGTAATTGAAATTAATTTCTTGATGGGCGAAATATTTTGGCTAGAAAATGAAATAATTAATACCTACCAGAAAAGCATTAATAGGGAGGAAGAAAAATATCTTGAGGTATTGAAGGAAGCGAAGCGTTTGTTGAAAGACACGGGCCAGCTCTTTGTGAGTGACGTAAGATATAACATTCTCCGTATCCTCAAGCTAGTTCGGAGGGTAGGTTTCTTTCTAGAAAAAGGACCAGAAGGCATAATAAATAAAAAAAGAACCTTTTTTGCAGAGTTCTTTTCCTCTGTAACAAGCGAAGCAAAGGAATTAGGTAAAGGAACTGGAGATTGTTCTCCCTATTTTCTCTGCGCAACTTACAACCATCCTTAGGATGGTTTTTTTATCTTTCGCCTCTCTTTGCTTAATAAAAACAAGGTCCAGAAGGTCCCAAACAAAAACCCAAGCGGGCAAACAAGGACCGCTGTCAAAAAGGAAATTACATGCAATGCTCCCGCAAAATAATTAAGGGGAATAATCTGGCCAACGACCATTTCCAAAGCATAAAACATATTGTGCAACAACACGAAGATAAAAAAACCTGCTGCAGAAGCCCCCATTAAAAGTAACGATTTCTTGAGTTTCTCTGGCAATTCTTCTTTTAATACAAAGAATAACAAAATAGCTCCTAAAAAAGAAAAAGCCACTAAGGGAATCAAGAACAAACCCCTGCTTACAATAAACTCTTCGAAAGGCGGAAGAAAAAATTGAGCTAGCACTATCAAAAACATTCCCAGCAGTGACCAAAATGTCAACTTTATTTTTTTGCTCATCTGAATGCAAATTTATAAATTAATTTAGGGACCTTTAATCGTCTATAGTGGTGCGGTTCTTCTTTTCTTTTTTTTCTTTCTCTCTCCTTTTTTCTTTTTCCTGTTTTTCTATAATCTTGATGGCTATTTTTTCATCGGAGGAAAGACCGTCATATTTATCAAAAATATTCCTAATGTTGAGGATATCTTTAATCTTCTCCCAAACAATAATAGCTATAATGGCGAAAAGAATGTGTGAAAGCATGTTGTCTATTGCCACCTAGCTATAAATTCGTGATATTCATCTCCTTTAAAATTGCATTTAACCTCTCGGCAAGAAACGTCCTTATTAAGAACAACATGTATCAATTCTGCAAACCATCCTTCATGTGCCCGACATAAGATAGGAGTGAAGGGAAAATCTTCCAATCTTATCTTCATGTAATTCTCTTCTTTGTTAATCTCGCTAACTTTTAACTCTCCTACAGTGTAAACTTTCCTCCACATTCCAGGAGCTTCTTTTGCCACCCTGTCTAAAGAAACAAAATATCTCATGAAAAATCTCATGAGCGTGGTCAGCTTGGCCTCTATTGCTCCCATCTCCTTGAAGTCTTCATCCTTGAATTCAAAAATTTTTTCCATGGCTACCAAGGTGGCAATTTCCAACCCTATGGGATAGAATTTCATCCTGTCTAATTTATTATAGTCTACGGAATATCCTGCCTCTTTAACCGCCTGCTCCAACTTCTCTACGCCATGCTCTCCTTTTCTCTCTAAAACATACAATGCCTTGGTTCTGATGACATCGCCGATGACCTCTCCTTCAAGGTTTTTGATTTTTTCTGCTTCAGCTTTGGATATTATAGGCTCCATATTATTCTATTATAATCATGTGGCTCTCTAAAAAGCAAAATTTAAATATCATATTCTTTAATAAGGCTTTTCTCCTCGCCCTCGATAAAAGCTTTAACCGAAACATAATCTTCGATTCCAGATCCGTATAACTTATCCCTTAAAAGCTGATCGATCTGAAAAATCCCTGCTGAATTATTCATAGTAATTTCAATCAAAACAGGCGCCTTTCCTCCTTTTTTAATCTGAACGTCTTTAATGGCAATTGCCGACAAATGATGAATATTGAATTTCCCCTTTTCATAAGGAATCCGGGAGCGACCCGATTTCATATCAAGAGCATCCGCCATCCTAACTATTCCGGCTTCTTTTGTGGAGGGTTTTCCTGTGCTCCCATGACTGATAATAGAATGTAAAACTTCAGACTTTACAATCGTCCTCTCTCTTTCTGGGAGAAAATCCAAGATCTGAGCTAGAATTTTGTCAGCCAGAAAAAGACTATAAACCTCATGATGGGCCCGGTTGATAGACATCCCAATGTCGTGCATGAGGCTTGCCAGGACCACTATTAGCTCCGCATGGTCATCGGCTAAACCAAAGTCTTCTACAGAAGACATCTTCGCCCCGTCTTCATAAAGCATCCGGGCAATTTTCAATGCTATATTGGCAACAATCTGAACATGAACCTTGCCGTGGTCAGTAATGCCCCAACGCTCTAAAGCGTTCTTGTTTGATACTTCCCAAAGTGTCTCCAGTTCCACGTTTTTGTTAATTTTTTGCAAGGCCTGTTGGAGATCCTCGTTGTTCTGAGCGGGAACGTAAATCTCGAAATTTGTTTCTTCTTTTTGCATATTTTCAGTTCAATTAGTTATGATAGAATTATATTAAAATTTAGGCAAAATAAAAAGAGGGGGTCTTAATTTAATGACTTCCTCTTGTTTTTCTAAAATAATAATCCAAGTATAGTCTCCTATATCTACGGTCTTGTGCGAGGCGAGAAAGCACTTTACCGTATGCTTTTTTGTCTTTTCTCCCCTGGTAATATATTTTAAATTTTCTGGCCAATAAAATGTTCCTTGTCTTACTAAAAAACGTCATAACAATCTTCCAACACATATTAGTTCCTCCTTTTTTCTCTTATTCTAAGTAACAACAAATCAAAGTCAAGCTCAAAGCTAAAAAACTGAGTCTCCATTGGAAATTCCGAACTGTTCTGCAGCGCTTCCTCCCTGTTTTACAATTTCTAAAAACCTCTGCTCTCCTATTCCTGAGCTGCCTATTATAATCGCTGATGCATTGTCCGGCACTTCTTTAAGCCTGGAAAAACATGGTATCTTTCCTTTTTTGGTTAAAAGAGATTCTCCGGAACTAAAACCAACTTCTTGAGGTAAGATAGTAGTTTTGCAGTTGCCGAAATTATCAACCCACCAGACAGCTTCAGGAGCATCGGGTATCACCTCAATATTAAACGTGTTACTGGTAAGGTCTCCCCCTCTCAATAAATAAGTTACAACCCGGGGAAGAAAATGATAACTCCTGAACTGGGTGTTAACTATCTGGTTTTTGAATTGCTCTCCCAAAAAATTATTGGACATCATCTCCTCCACATTTTTCTGCACATCCAGAAGTTCTACAGAATCAGTGAGACCCAATTTCTTGACCAGAGAAAGTGTCAACCCATCAACAGTAGCTGCAACTAAAATACCGCCGTACCAGAAATAGCCGAACGGGGATCCATTATTCCTTTTCTTCGCTCTTCCGTTACGAGGAGCAATATTCACCAAAACCGCTCCCGGCCCCTCTCCCATCGCGTCCAGGGCGTCTATTAGGTTGCCAGCTGCCTCAAGAGAATCGGAAACTCCAATGAAATAAGATGGGCATTTGAGTAATGAGGAAATTCTTGTAGTCTGCCTGCCTGCTGCATTCGCATCAAGACAGTCGCTAATAATTGTTACAGTCATAAATAAAAAACAAAAGACCTTCTCTGCGAAGGCTGTATTAATTTATTATTTTATTAGTATTTGTCTACCTAAACTCCAGCCTCCGCTTATCGCAGGTCATCATGCGCATCATCGTGTTTAATTTTTTAGGCTGGAAAATCATATTTTATGTTTACATCGTATCGAAGGGATCGATAAGTGTCAAGCAGCCCTGCCCGATTGTAGGCTTTTTAGTATGGGTTCTAATTTAGATAAAGCTTTCTTCCGATGGCCTATCTCTACTTCTTCTTTCAAACTAATCTGATTAAATGTTTTTTCTTTATCAGGAAGGAAAAAGAGGGAGCGAAAAGGATAGCCAGGGATCATCTTGCCACGCGCTTTTTCCAGAATCACGCCTTCTTTCTCTCCTCTGGAAATAAAAATTTCTTCATTAGAAACAGCTAAAGCAATCACCACCACAAAACGGGCTGTTCTCTTCTTTTTTGGTATATCCTCCAATTTCCTTAAAGCGATTTTTATTAATTCTTCATCGCTAGCCTCATAGCCTGGCCAGCGCCTGGACTTTATACCCGGTTCTCCTCCCAAAGCATCTATTTCCAAACCTCCGTCATCTGCTAAAACAGATAGGCCCGTTAGATCCGCGTAGAAAGAGGCCTTTTTAGCTGCGTTCTCTTTATAGGTGGTCCCGTCTTCGATCACGTCCTCGTGAACATTCAAATCGTTGAGCGAGAGAACGTCAAAATCCCTGTCCCCAAGCAGCATTTTATATTCTCTCACTTTTCCCGGGTTATGAGTGCCGATCAAAATCTCTCTCATAAGTTTCGGTCAACTTTTAAGTTTTTATTCTTCAGTTTTCTTAATAAAAAGAAAGTGGCATAAGAAGTAAGTACTCCGACAATCATCCCTCCTACAACATCAGAAAAATAATGAACACCAGCCATGACACGCCCGATATTCATAAGTGCTGTGACAATAAAAAATAGTAGTCCCCATTTTTTATCATAGATATAGACTGCGGTAGACATGGAGAAAAAAAACGATGAATGTCCCGAGGGGAAAGACCACCCGCTTTCAGAAAATAAATTTTCAACCGGGAGTATCATGAATGGACGAGGACGGTTGTAAAAAAGACGAATCAAAGAAGTAACCCCGAAACGGGCAATCATGGATGATAGAATTGCAGTCAACAATATCTCTACTTTTCTTCTCCTGGCTTTTTCCCCATAGAATAAAAAGAGGAAAAACCCCGCAACTAAAAAATACTGAATATATGAAGCAAAAAAAAGAATCAACCCATCAAGAACAGCAGACCTTCCTACCAAGTCATTCAAAAGTAAAGTAATTTTTGTGTCGCATTGCATTGATGAATTTAGTTAACCTCCCCTTTATTATAGCAAAAACTTATCTCTCGAGTCCTAGTGGATCAGACGTCAATGATCTTTTGATAGATGCACAAGCTTTTTAGCTTGACCCTGAAATCTAAAATGTTAAATTGAACACAATCAAATTGCACTTTAAAAGGTTGATGAAAAAATGAAAAAAGTTTCAAAAAGTAGCGAACCCTTTGACAATTTCACTGAAGAAGAAAGGAATATCCGTGTTTCAGGACAGCAAATAATAATTGAGAAACCGGGAATAGCACTACCCTGGCTCGGTCCTTTTGGGGCATGCCTGGTCAAAGTATACGGGATTCGACACAATGATAAAGGAGAGGTTGAGTTTGGGATAGGGAATGAAGCGCCACCTATTCTTGGATGGGTTTAAAAAGAAGAATTCTACCACAGATGGCCAGACTAAAACTGGTCTTTTTTATTGGCAAAATGATACGAGAAGAGTATTTTACCACTTAATTATAAATTCATGGTATTCATCTCCTCTATGAACACACTTTGTCTCTTCACAAGTCACATTCCCCTTTTGCACGAGCTTTACGACACCCATGAAGAATCCTTGACAAGCTAAACAGTGGATGGGATTGAGCTCCCAATCTTCAAGTCTGACTATTGCTTGCTTTTTTCCCTCATCCAAATCTACCACCTTGAGATCGCCTACTGTGAAATACGTCCTCCACATCCGAGAAGCTCCCTTGGCTGCGAATCCAAGAGAGCTGAAGAACCTTACGAAGAGTCTAATTATCAAGGGAATTCTCGTGGTCCACTCTCCTAGCTTCCTAAAATCCTCATCTTTATAATCGAATAGCTTCCTATTTATTAACATTATCACCGTCTCCATACCCACAGGATAAAATTCCATGGCTTTAATATCCTCATGCTTTAAGGGACACCCCATTCTTTCCAGTTCTTTTTCTAACCTATCGACTCCTTCCCTACCTTCTCTATAAAGGATGTATTCAAAATCATCCTTGATGGCGATCCCTCTTAATTCCCCTTTTATATTCATAAGTCTATCTATTTCTTTTTGTAGTTCCGCATCTTCCATAAATACAAATTATCAAAACTTAATATTCTTATTTCTTAGATCCTCTTTAAGCTGAGATATGGAACGGAAAAGAATCGTCTCCATGCCCATTTCTTTCGCAGGTTTTAGGCAGTCCTCTTGGTCATCAATAAACAGGCACTCTTTCGCACCAACCCCTAGTTCTTTAATTGTTATTTCATAAATTCTTTTTTCCGGTTTTAAGACTCCTCTCTCGTGTGATAAAACCAATAAATCAAAATGACTGTACCATCCCTTCTTAGTGTAATTTTGAGAATTCAAGAGGTCAGAGTTGGACAAAACTGCCAATTTATAGTTCCTTTTAAGCTTTATTACCAGTTTTTCCATTTCATCAGAAAGCTGCCAGGTGCTTGTCCATAGGCCTATTATCTTTCTCATTTGTCCACTATTTATTTCAACCCCGAAATACTTCTTGAAACATTCCTCCACAGTTGTCTCTCCTCTATTAAGCCCCGGATCAAAAGTAACTTCTTTCTTAGAGTTTGAATCTTTGTCGACGCCCAGTACGCCATTGGCTTTCTGAAGAAAATCATTAAAACTTCCTTCTAGATAAACACCTCCCACATCAAATAAAATTGCTTTAATCATAATACATTTTGCCAAATCACCATTTTACTAAAAACTCGTGACAGTCGTCTCCCTTATGAGGGCACTTGATTTCTCTGCATCTGGAATTTTCACTCTTTGTAATCATGCGCACCAAAGCCGCTAAAAAACCTTCCAGGGTCCTGCAGTGAGTCGGATAGTGCATAAAGTCCTTAGTAATTCTCACTATCGCCCTCCTTTCTTGTTCATCGATGTCTACAACCCTTAGTTCCCCTGGCCTGTAGTATCTGTTAAACATTTTAAAGGGATCTTTTGCCGCTAAAGTAATAGAAGAAAAATACTTGAGGAAAGTACGCACCACAAAAGAAAGCCTGGCTGATCCCTCTCCAATTTCTCGGAAATCGTCATCGTTAAAGCCAAGGATCTTCTCCGTAATTAAAAGAATAGCAGCTTCATATTCTAAAGGATAAAAAGGCACCTCTTTTATCGTATCGTATTCCACTGGAATGCCGATCTCATGTAATAATTCTTGCACCTTTTCCAATCCCTCCTCTCCCTTTTTTTCACGCACATATCCCAGCATTCCTTTAATCACTGTTCCCCGTGTTTCCCCTTGAATATGTTTAATTTTCTCCAGATCCTCTTTTGAAATCATTTCTTCCATGTTGCTTAATGATATCGAAAAAATGTCTTTACGACATTTCCGTAAGTTGTATCTCTTGCAGAAGATAAATTGAATAAAGCTACCAGGTCAGCAGGAATTCATGGTATCCAGCATCGCTATAAGCACACTTCCTTTCTTCTCCTTTAGTATCCTTGCCTGTGATGGCTTTAATAATGCTAGAATAATATCCTGCTAAGAAACAACAGTAAAGTTGTGGTTTATCAATGGGATAAGTAGGAAAGTCCTTGAGCCTCATTACAACATATTTTTCTTCTACGCTATAATCTGGTACTGTAATCTCCCCCACAGTAAAATACATCTCGTACATTTTGTCAGCCGAAGAGGCTGCCTTCTCTATAGAAATTAAAAATCTCGCCCAGATCCTCATAATGTTCGGAAATCTAAAGCAGGATTTTCCCATCTCATAAAACTCTTCCTCTCCATACTCAAAATGATTTCTTAAGATAAAGAACGTAGCCGCGCTCCACCAGAGTGGATAAAAAGCTAACGAATTCAGGTTTTTATATGGCATCTCGCATCCTATCTCTTCCATTGTTTTTTCTATTTTTTCCAAGCCATCACTTCCTTCTTTCCGCGATATATAAGAACCGTAATTCTTTAACGCTAACCCTCGGATCTCACCTTCTACTTTTTTGATTTCTTCTAATTGGTCTTTTGTAATTAGTGTTTCCATATTTTTTAATTATACCAAAAAAATTTAAATGTTGTCTTTTTATAAAATTCTTGGCGTTCGCAACCCAACAACAGGCCCGAGTATTAAAATGTACCTTTCTACCACTGTAAAACAAATTCGTGATATTCATCGCCACGATGAATACATTTGGTTTCTTCACACGCTCCCTTCTCACCAGAAACAATAGGTATCAGTCCCTCAAAAACTCCCTCCATAACAAAGCAGTGGAGGGGATAAAAATGAAAATTTTTAATCCGGAAGATAGCTTCTTTGTCCTCTTTGCTAAATTTAAGAACTTTGAACTCTCCGGGTTCCTTGAAATATCTTCCCCAGACGTTTGGTATCTCCTGGGAAATTTTTTCAAAAGATAAGAACTTCTTTAAAAAGAACCTGAAAATTGAAGAAATTTTGGCGTGAAATCTTCCTATCTCCTTGAACTTCTTCCTGTCGTATCTAAAAAGCTTCTTAATAATTAACAACGTAAGCGCCTCAAGCTTAAGAGGATAAAGCTTCATTCTCTGTATTTTTTCATAACTGACCGGATAACCCAAACCCTCCATCGCCTTCTCCATTTTTTTAACAGCTTCTTTCCCCTCTTCTTCTAGAATAAAATTGGCGTGAGTTTGCATGCCTAAACCCCTGACTTCTCCTTTTATGTTCTCGATTTCTTCTAACTCTTCCTTTGAAATTATTTGTTTCATGTTTTTATTGCTCCATTTTTATTTTGATTAAATATACTAAATTAGAACCGAAGAACGCTGCGATTTCTACCATTTTATTAGAAACTCATGATAATCGTCTCCTTTGTACACGCACTTGGTTTCGCTCCCCACAGTCTTTCCACCACTCACTATCTGAATGATACTAGAATAATATCCTATAAGAAAATGACAGTAGGCGCGTGGGAAATCAACTGGATAGGTTGGATAATCTTTCATCCTGATGATTACATATTTTTCTTCTTCGCTAAATTCTGAGACTGTAATTTTCCCAACCGTAAGCATCATGGAATACATTTTAGAAGCAGATTTAGCAGCCTTTTCAATAGAAATCAAATACTTCAACCAAATCCTCATGAGGTTTGGTAATTTAAAACAAAACCTTCCCATTTCCTGAAACTTCTGGCCATCATAATGAAAAAGCTTCTCAATAACCACAAAAGTGAGAACACTCCACCATAATGGATAAAAAGACATTGTTCTCATCTTCTTGTATTCAATCGGACAACCAAGGTTCTGCAATGTCTGCTCTAATTTTTTAAGTCCTTCCTCCTTATGTTGTTGGAGGATGTACTCCCCGTAGTTTTTCAGTGCCAAACCTCTCACTTCTCCAGGAACTTCCTTTATTCTTTTTACCTCCTCCTTTGGAATTATTTGTTTCATGTTTTACTTTGATTAAAAGTTTTCGAAGATAGCTACTTTTCGAGACAAGGCTTTGCCCTGAAAAAATCCAGAGGGGTCAGAGTAGCGCCTTCTATGATTTCCTTCACCCTTTGCTCTCCTAGTTTTTCCATAAAACACGCCTCCATCCCGGGGGTTATCTCGCTGGGAAGGTTATTTACATCAATGCCGAACGTTTCCAGCATTGCCTCCTGTTCCTCATCAAGAAGAGGGTGCCCATCCTGCTCTTCTACTGAACTGGAGGAGGAAGTGGCTAAGGTACTGGTGCCCTGCTGCGCAGGAACAGTATCGTCAGCAATCTCTCTGTCCGACGTGGTTGTTGAAATGGAAGGATCAATCTCTTTATTTAATAAAAGACTCCTCAAACTAAGAGGATCAATAACAATAAGATACACAATGACCAATATTATCAGGAGAAAAATAATCCCCAGGACAACAAAAAAATTATTTAATGTCTTGTTCATAATATTTTTATCAGGCCATCTTTACTGTGGCTATGCATCATAAGTACTACCACTTAAGAAGAAATTCGTGATGCTCGTCACCGTCAAAAGGGCATTTTGCTTCTTCACCTTTCACTTTTTCCCTTATCATTATTTCAAGAAGAGAAGAAAAAAACCCTAAAAGAAGACTGCAATGAAGCTTATTAAGCTTAAAATCTTTCAGTTTAACAACTGCGTATTTTTCCTCTTCATTGAATTCTTGTAACTTTACCTCTCCAACAGAAAAATATTTCCTCCACATCTCTGGAGGTTTGCTTTTAAACCTTTCAAAAGAAATAAAGTACCTAGTAAACAATTTAATAATCAGCGAAGACTTCGCGCCGAATCTTCCCATTTCTTGAAAATCCTTACTATTGTAATCAAAAAGCTTATTTATAACCAATAAAAGAGCTGCCTCTAATGATAGAGGATAAAAAGCCATCGCCCTAATCCCTTTGTATTTTATTGGATAACCAACTTTCTCCATCTCATCTTCTATCTTACGCACAGCGTCTTCTCCTTCTTTCTGGATAACAAACTCAATATTGTTTTTAAGTCCTGCTCCCCTTGCCTCCCCCTTTAATTCATCGAGTTTTCTCACTTCTTCTGCTAAACGATTTGGCATATTATTGGATTATACCTTTCCGTCCCCACTTAAGCAAAATAAAAAAACCCGCTTAATGGGGCTTATGGCTTTTTACGATGGTCTGCAGTTTTCAAAAAGAGTTTGAAAGAGCTATTTTCGATAATATGTTGTTGTCCCGTCAGGCTCTTGTCTCCGCCTCATCTTTCCTTTCTTAAAAAGCTCTAAAGCTTTTCTGATGAGTTCCATGTCCTCGTCCTTCCAGAAATCACTCCTTCTTAGATTTTCCACGATCTCTTGGATATTAATTCTATCCGGATTGCGTAGACATTCTCCGCACATAACCAAACCGTAGGTTTCTCTACCTTCTTTTTCTCTTTTATATTCGATACTTCCGGCTTCCTCAAAAGACCCGCAGGAGAAACATGCAGGATGCGATTTTGGTCCTCCATTCACAATTATCACCTCACTCTGTTTAATTCATATAAAGGTCCTTGTCAAACTAAAAACCGCAACCTCTGGATTGCGGCCGATTAAATCCGAAGTCTTATCTCGGCTATTCCCAATTCACCAAATACTCATGATAGGGGTCCTCACGAAACATGCATTTTGTTTCTTTGATGTCAACGATTTTCTTGCCGCTGAATTGACTGAGCTTTTTAATATATCCTTTGAAAAAGAGACAGAAGTCTGGATGTATCTTAAAATCATGGATCCTAATAACTGCATACTTTTCTTTTTCACTAAACTCATATCCTTCTAACCTTCCTTTGGTATGGTGTTTTTTCCAATGCAAAGACCCTTGTTCAAAAATCTTCTTCATGGAAATGAAATATTTCATAAAGAACTTCAGGAGGGGAGAATAACTAACCGAGTCTTCGCCGAATCGGACCATGTCTTCATCGTTCCAGCCAAAAGCTCTCCTTAGAGCAACAAATGTAAGTGCCCTCAGCCCAGTAGGGTACCATTTCAAAGTTTCTATCTGATCAAAATCAATGGGATACCCTAACCTTTTCATTTCTTTTTGGAACTTTTCCAGCCCCTCCTTGCCCTTATTAGATTCAATATAAGCAAAAGTAGTCTGGAATATCCCGCCAATAGTCTGGCCGGAATTTTCTACAAGATCCTTGATTTCTTGTTGAGTCATTTCCATATGCTCATTATATCAGAAATAGTGAAATTAGTTCCACCCAGAATGCTCACCAGGTCAAACGCAGACTTCTAGAAAACAACGGGCTAACTATTTTCCAATAAAAATCCTATAGGCTCTTCTGCTTCTCCCTTCTACTCCAGAAGTTCTGAAACCTTCACAAACTCAACTCCTTCATCTTGAAGCTTGGGCATTTCTTCTTCAAGCACAGATATAGTGTTCTGCTTAGAGTGACCTATGGCAACAACGCTTCCTTGTTTATTGGCTAACTCAACAGCATCCCAAAGTTGTTTTCTAATCTCTGTTTTGTCGTCTATATTATCCAGAAAAATATCTCTTTTGGCTGTCTTTACGCCAACTTCCTTTGCCGCTTCGAAAGCCACTGACTTCCCGTAAGTAAAACTATCTACAAAAAAGAGTTCTCGATTTTTGAGTTCTTCCAAGAGAACCGTCATCTTCTCCTCGTTGGAAGTATACTTTGATCCTTTGTGGTTGTTGGCTCCCACAATATAATCTCCCAGCTGATTTAAATATTCTCCTAAGATTGATTCTATCTGCTCTTCACTCATATCGGTCATGATCATATTAGGTTCTGCGTCCTCTGGAGCTAAAGGCTCAAGAGGCAAGTGGAGTATGAGTTGGAAGCGTTTAAAGTCTTGAAAATAGTCTGCTGCCAAAATTGTATCCTGTCTACTAGGCAGAACTGCCAAAGTGACTGTTGAATCAATATTAGATATCGCCTTGTCTCTCTCAAAGCTATTGCCGAGATCATCTATTATGACGGCTATTCTAGTCTGGCGCTCTTTACTTTCCTCAGGCTCTTCATTCTCTTCCCGGTCCTTATGGGGAAAGTGCCCATAGTCAATATCTGAATCACCGTCTTCTATAACCGCTCCTTCCTGTAAGAAAAAAACTAAAAAGAGCAGTAAAGCTATCAATAAAGCAAACAAAAATTTTTTAACTTTTTGAGTTGACATATGTAGTTCATCCTATCAGAAAACATTAAATTGTAAAAACCGAGAAATAATCTCGGTTCCAACATTGCCACGCTTCAGATGATATGCAAATTTTATTATTCTAAAATAATATTTTCTAATTCTTTCAAATTGTGGATTATAAAATCCGGACCCGCTGACTTCAGTCTGTCTTCGTCGTGATAGCCCCAGGTAACTGAAGCTGTTTTTATGCCAGCGCTTTTACCTGCCTTTACCTCGTGGGTGGTATCACCGACAAAGAGAGTCTCCTGTTTCTGAAAACCACTTATTTTAATTATCTCCGCCACTGCCCTAGATTTATCATGAATTCCTCCGTTGACTTCGCTGAAAAATCCATCAAGATTGAACTCTTCAATCTCTGATAAGAGGTATTCTGAATGGTTCGAGCTTAGAATAACCATATTAACCCCTGCCTTTTTAAATTTCTCCAGGACGTCTTTAATATGGAGGTAAGGTTCGAACATATATTCCAAAACAGCTTCCTTGTAGGATTCTTTATACAAGACGTCCTGCTCTTCTTTAGTAATGTCAGGAATATATTTGGAGTAAAAAAGCATGTAGGGCTGCTCCCATTCTCTCTTGAATTCTTCCAAAGTTATTCTTTCTTCTCCCAGTTTTTCGAAATTCATCATGGCAGCCTGATAAACAGTCAGTAAGTCATCGATTATAACCCCAGACCAGTCAAAGATAATATTTTTTATCATGATAGTTTAATAAAGCATTATGACAAAAATCCGAGGAGGGGTCTCGGATTGTAAAAATTTAACGATAAAATTTTTCTGGTCTCAAAATATATGGAAAAGTAAAAAACACAAGGACGACAGGCTACCACGTAAACAAAAACTCATGACATTCGTCTCCTCTGTGTATACATTTTCTCTCCTCGCATTTTCCCTTCTTTCCCACTATCATTTGGCACATTCCAGAAGCAAAACCTCTTGTCACTTCACAAAACAAAGGAGTGGCGACCAATCCCTTTAGTCTTAGAACAACTCTCCTTTTTTCTTCATCGTATTCCGGTACTCTCATCTCACCCACTGTAAAATATTTGTTCCAAAAAATGGATGCCTGCTTTGCCATACTTTCTAAGGAAACAAAATATTTCATAAAAAGTCTAACTAAGAGAGAATTTTTGGTATTGAACTCGCCGATATCTTTAAATTTTTCGTTATCGTATTTAAAAACCCTTTGGATGGTCAGTAATTCTACACAATATAAGTCCAAAGGATAAAACTGCATCTTCTTAATCTTGCTATAGTTAAAATCATACCCTAATTTCCGAATCTCTTCTTCCACTTTCATTAACCCCTCTTCGCCTTGGTTCTCTAAAATAAAAATAGCGTGCCCTTTCATGCTAAGACCCCTTACTTTCCCCTTTATTTTTCTGATATGGTCTAACTCTTCTTCTGAGATTATCTTTTCCATTTATCTATTATAAAATAAAATAGACAAAATGTTTTCCACTGACCCTTGCTATTTTATGTATAGAATTGATTTAAAAGTTATTAATTGATAAAATTTGTTAAATAGTCAAAAGTTCAAAAAAAATAACTTTAATTTTAAACAATGCAAGTAAACACGGGGATGGTCTATAATTCCATAGTATGCTTTTTCACAAGTATCGTCAGTTTGATATCTTTTTATTCACTCAAAAAGAAAAGAAAGGGGCAAAGATTATCCTTTCCCAAAAGCATTGATTGTTTTCTACTCCTTTTCGGAATAATGTGGTTTTCCGTTGGGCTAAGAACCTTCATGGCCTGGCTGGGATATTTAAGAATCGACATGATTATCTTCAGATGGTTTTCAGGAACCTTGACTTACCTCCATATGATACCTCTCTTCTATTATTTAAGCTGGAGCTTCTTTAAAGATAAAAAGCTTGTAAATAAACTATTTACAGGTCTGACTTCTGTAGCAATAATACTGGCAACAATCGCGCTTGTTGTAGGTGGAGCAACCCAGGGAGAAGTCACCTATTGGGGTACTGATCCGACAGCAAACGAAACAGCTAAAAAGATTTTCACTTTCGGAACCCTCCTCCCATTAGCTCTTTCCGTTGTAATAGAATTTATAAGAAGAACAAAAAACTTAATCAAGACAAAAAGCGAAAACGATAAACAGTTCTTTGGCTTCAGTCTAGCCTTTTTGTTTTACTTTCTAATAGGTGTGTTCGATGCTCTCGGGGGCGCTCAAGGTTGGAAGCTTCTTATGTCACGAGGAGGGGAAACAATCGTGCCTTTAATCATTTACCTTTCAATCAACGACTGAGCTTGAATCACCTGTTGAAGAAAAACTACCTTTCCTGCAACGAGAAAGGTAGTTTTGTGTTTTATGGCTCTTTTTTGAGTTGTTTTTAAACCACCCATCTTAATAAGAATTCATGACAATCATCTCCTTGGTGCATGCATTTTGTTTCTTCACACACTACTTCCTTGCACTTAGTTATCATCCTAACCGCATTCACCAATACCCCTATAAGGACCGTGCAATGTAGAGGATGTATACAAAAATCAGTAAGCCTCACGATTAAATATCTTTCTTCTTTATTTAATTCTACTAATTTTAAACTTCCTAGGCTGAAATGTTGTTCCCATATTCTGGGTAATTCCTCGGCCGCTTTCTCAAGAGAAATAAAATACTTCATAAAAATTTTCATCAGCAGAGAAGAGCTTAATTCAAAACCTCCCATCTCTCGAAATTTTGTTTCATCGTAATCAAAAAGTGTTTGGATCGCTAAAAAAGTAACTGCTTCCATGCCTATGGGGTAAAAACCAAGGGTTTCTATTTCCTTATATTTTATGGGATATCCTATCTTCTCCATTACTTCCTCTAGCTTCTTTAGCGCCTCCTCTCCTTCTTCTTCAAGGATATAGGCTCCATAACTCTTCATCCCTGCTCCTCTCGCTCTGCCTTCTGTACGCATCAGCCTGTTCGCACTTTTTTTAAGATTTTTTAGTGCCTCTTCCATAGATTATCTAATTATACCAAAAACCCGAGAAAGAATCCCGGGCGTAACATCTCTGTACCATAGAAAAAATTATAATTAACCTTTAAAATTATTCAGAACAGCTTGTATTTCTTTTCTTCTTTCTAGCTCTTTTCAAACCGAAAAAAATCATATAGCTTCATATGTATCTTGTTCTATATTTTAATTACGTTAACCCGTCACTAATTCGGTCCGCCGCTGCAGTAAGGATCAAAAAAACACTCTTGATCAAAGCAGTCTGAAGTACCATCACAGTCATTGTCTAATGTATCGCTACAATAAGGGCCAGGCCCCTCAGAACTCATAGCTTCATTTTCTTGGACGCACTCTCCCCAGTAACCATCGTTGGTGCAAGCTTGGGTACCAATCGCACAGATTCCTAATAATCCTGTATCACAGTCCCTCATCTCTCCAGGATTGCAATCTCCAGAAGGAAATGCAGCAATAAATTCTTCCATCACGCTTATGCTGCAACCAAACTTATAATGACCCTTCATCTCTCCATACGTTTCCGGGTAATTCTCACGGAGCCATCCCAATATCTGTTCACAGTTACAACCTCTAGTGTCCTCAATGGTATAAATCTTTTGAGGCCCTATACCTTCTGGACTGTTTGTTTGCCACACGTAATTCCCATCCCCATCCACTCCTAAAATCCAACTATTCACCCTTAACTTATGCGAAGGAACAGCTACATCTTCCACTGTTGGACTACAGCTTCCGTTCTCGTCGGCCGAACCTACTTTGATGAAGGATAAAGTTAATGCTATTGCTAATAAGATTGCCCCTGATATAAATCGTTTGTGCATTATATTATAGTTTAATAAATTAACGCTATCGACCTTTCACTATCCCCTATATTTATTATCCTTTTTAAAATTTTGGTGCCAAAACGAAAATAATTTTAGAGGTAATAGTTTCTGCGGTGTAATATTTTAAAAACATAATCCGGAAACTCTCTTAATCTATTGATGGGGAGGGCAAACGCTGTTACCTTGAAGAGACATTAATCAAAAAAATGGAAAGTATTTTTATTCCCATCTTACTACAAACTCGTGATAGGGATCTCCCCGGAAATCACATTTTCTCTCTTCACACGAAATTTTCTCACTCCTTATCAAAACCTTCCCAAGACCCTCTCCAAATCCTTCTATGAACTTACAGTATAGGGGATGCACATGAAAGTCTCTTATTCTGGCCGTTAAATATTTTGCTTTTTCGTTTAATTCAAAACCTTTTAAGCTCCCAAAATTAACCAGTTTCTTCCAAGCAGAAGGAAGCATAGTAAAAGCTTTCTTTAGAGAGAGAACATAAATACTTGTTGAAATCCGGAAGACAATCTGGGCAGATGACTTGGGACAATTTCTTCCCGCTTGCTTTATTTCCTCCTCTCCCCAGTTCAAAACCTCATAAAAAGAAAATAGGGAAGCGATTATATAGGAAACCGGATACCAGGTAAGGGTCTTTACTTCCCTTAAATCTTCCTCAAAACCATATTCTGCTAATTTATTCTGTATCTCTGGCAAAAACTTCTTGTTTTCGCTTCCCATAAGAAAATCAACCATGCTTTTTAAGCAGCATCCTCTTATCTTGCCCTCCATTTTTCTCAACCTTTCAATGGTTTTATCAAAGCTTGCTTCCGCCTTAATGGCACCTTTGTTTTCCATTTTCTAATTTCAAATTATTTCTTAACTTTTAAGATAATAATTTATAATACCAAAAAAATAAGAAAGAATCCCGTGCTTTCTTGCTTGACAAGAGCACAAGATACACGCTAACAATAATCAGTAAACTACAATTTAGGTGAAAAAAAATGAAAGAAGAACAAGTTCTTTTAGAATGGGCAAAAGCTAATTCGCCCCGTGAAGATTTGATATATAAAGATGGATACAAAAGGCAGATTACTTTTGTAATTGAAACCATACCTGTCATTTTCTACACCAAGATCAAAGAAGATTATACTGAGATGCAAAACAGAATAAAAGTAATATCTACGCATACTTCTAAATCCGTAACTCTTCCTGTCTTTAAGGTAAGTCTCAAGGATGGCACTTCATTTATAATGAGATACAACTTTCACAATTGGAAAATATCAGTGAGCTCTTTCTCCCCTGTAAAAACGGATTTTCTAGGACTTTTCGATCCTAAAAAACGTGTAAGCCACACATTTTGTGAAGAGTTCCCTAAAGATAGAGTGTATCCATCATACGCAGAAAACAATAAACAGTTCACTATTGAATTACCTCGTGGCTATTACCACATATTCACTTTCTTCTGGGTATTCGCCGATTACCTCAAAAAAAGAAGAGGCAAATAAGCTCTCTGACAAAGCGCATAAATCTATAACTAAGCGCTTTTTTTATTTATTTTTCTAAAACCCTATACCGTAACATAATCAGAATCTACTGAAGATTGAAAAAGACGGGCTAAAGGAGTTCTCTTGGAAGCAACAATATAATGATAAAAGACAAAAAGGAAATAGACCCCATTGTCACGAACAACGTATCGAAACCAAAGATACTAACAATAAAAGCTCCTGTCATCGCAGAGATTCCCACTGCTACGCTATAGAGAGCATCCCAAATCCCCCATTCGCTAGAGTATTTTCCTTCATCCAAATGCTCTGAGAATATGGCCTTAAAAGCGGGATTACCAAAAGCCTCTCCCAGCCCTAAAATAATTTGGACAAACAATAAATGGAAAGAGTTCTGAGTAAAAACATATCCGAAAAATCCAAACCCCCTAAAAAGATAACCCAACCCTAAAAGATATTCTCTTTCTTTTATCTTGTCTCCTAACTTCCCAGTAGCATAAGCGGCTAACCCAAGGATAACCATATAAACAGCAAAGCTCCATCCGATAGTAAGAATATTTCCTCCGATATCTTTAACAAAAACAGCGTAGAGAGGACCTAAAAGCGTGGCCCCAAAAACAAAAAAGGTATTTAGGGTTAACAGCGCCCTTAAGTGCTTGTTGTTGGATAACATATTATCGCATTATAACAAAAACCCAATCTCTCAGCCCGGGATACTGTCTGCTCATAATAAGTTCAGCAGAACACCCCAAGAGGAGGATAATTTCTGATGCTTAAAATGAATCATTCATTTTAAAAATTCAAAAATCAACAAAAAAAGCCGCTGATCATCAATACGTCTCCACCAAGTCACCACTTCAACAAAAACTCGTAGTATGGATCTCCCTTTGTGGGTGATTTTATTTCGTGGCAAGTAGTTTCTTCTTTAACCACCATCTGCAGAACTCCAGCGAAAAACCCCTTTAAGCTTTCTAAGTGCATTGGATGGGGCACGTAATCTTTTAATTTTAGAATGCCTTCTTGTTTCTCTTTGTTTATTTCTGATACTTCTAAGTTGCCTACGGTATAATATTTCCTCCACATTGCAGGAACCTGAGTGGCAATATTATCTATAGAAACAAAATACTGGGTGAATAGACGTATAATTAGTGAAACTCTAGTCAAGAACCTACCTTTCTCTCTAAATTCTTTTTGTCCATACCCAAACATTTTTTGCATTAACACCTGCATCAAAACATAAAGACTTAAGGGATAGAAAGTCATGTCTTTTATTTTGTCATATTCGAGAGGATAACCATTTTTACCAGCTATCTCCTCTATTCTATTTAAAGCTTCCTCTCCTTCTGATTTCAATATAAATTCTAGTTCGCCCTTAATAGCAACACCCCTGATCTTTCCTTTGAGATTCTTTATTTCTTCTAACTCTTCTTTAGAGATTATTTCTTCCATATATGAATTATATCAAAAAACCGAGAAAGAATCTCGGGCACGATAACCTTGTACCGTGAATGATACTCAAGCTCTTTTGTGAAGACAGGGGAAGCTTTTGAACCACCTGTCCTGGCTGTCCACACTATTTTTCAATAAAAATCAGATACTGGCAACAAAAAACGTTCTATTTGACAAAACACGGGATATTAGCTAACAATGACTAGTAATTTAAAAGGTGAATTTTCTGATTGGGAAAAAAATAGCAGGAATAATAAAAGTATTAATTGGCGGAGTATTGTCGATTATAGGAATATTCTATTTTTTTGCAGCTGTCTATTTCTCGTCCAATTTGCTCTTTTCTGTCATACCCTTATCTATGGGCGCCCTCATAGAATTATCTGGAGGGGTAGACCGTTCAAACGTAGGAGTGTTCAGTGTATTTGGTGCTAGTCTTCTCCTTTCTGTTTTCGTTCTTTCATTGTTTGCTGGAGGAACGTTTGCTTGTATCACAATCTTTTGGGGTCTACTGATAGACCCGGAAGGCATTGTCGAGTTATTTCTGTGGGCGTCATTTATACTCGAAGAAGCCTGCCTATTCTGCGTCTGCCTGGGAGGTGTAAAAATAGAGAAGCATTAACTATGTTAGAAATTATTTCTAACATTTTTTTATTCTTATCTAAGCATTAATTCTGGTTTTAAATTTAAAAAGATGCGGCATAAAATTTTAGATTGTCTCTCTAAACAAAGACTGCCTAGTAGCCTAGACAGTCTTTGATTTCATCATCTTTTTCTTTCTTAAACCTACAACTTCAGTTATAGACTTGAGAAATAAAAAGAAAAAGATGATACTTAGGTTCTTCTCCTGAAGGACTCAGGAAAAGATTTTGGCAAGCCCGCCAACAACTTTGGTTGTCCATGTGCAGCCTTTGAATTCCAGAGCCCATAGACGGGCAGGACCTGTTTGGTTTTGCATCATAGGCTCAATTTTTTTTAAAACTTCTTCTCTTTCCTCCTCGGACAGGGGTCTGTTTTCGGTTTTTTCCTCTCCTCTCCGACAATACCCTCTTCTGTAAGGATCATCAAAAACTAGCACTAATCCATCGCTTCGGAGGTCGACGATCAACGCCTCCAGTTTTTTGATTATTCCCTCAATGGTTTTATCGGAATTAGGGAGTTTATTCCCTTTCTTCTCACCCCGTCGGAACTTTGGTGAATGACAGTTCTCTAGGAAAGAAAATTGTCCTTTTTCCTTGTCAAAAAAGATAAAAACCTTTTTAGTAGCCATTTTTTTTACCTCCTTATGTAAGGTTCAATTACAACCTATAATATTGTAACATATAAATAAATTATTGTCAAACAAAACCGGGATTAACCCGGGATAGCATGTTCAATAATAATTTAATGGATGCGTAAAATAATTACATTTGCTATTGATCCCAAATAGCGAAAAAGTAAATGGTCAACGAAGATAGCATTACCCCCGTCCTGGCCAATACCATTAACCAACCCAGCGCCATTGCCAACGCGTCAATGGTCGCTGTTATAGCGTAGATAAAGAGGCCTAATGCAAAACCAAACAGCTGCCTTTCTTTAGGATTCTTAGTCTTCAACCATCTTCTCAGCCTCCTTATGAATTCTATGATGATAAAAAGAAAGCCGGGAATAAAAAGAGCGTATATAAGAACGTTCTCGCTGGTTTCCTTCATACTAATGCTGTTGCCCCAATAATCAGGCTCTGGCATAACAAATCCGTCCTTAAATAAAAAAATAATACCCAGCAAAGCAAATAAGACAAAAACTGTTCTAAAGAAAATAATAATTTTCTTGTCTTCAAAAAAGCTCCAGGCTACATAATAAAAGGCGGGAATCAAATGGATAAAGGTAAGCGGCCCTATAAACCATCTGTAAATAAAAATTTCAACCTCAGGCATGTTCAACCAAGTAAACAGACTCCTGGCTCCAACAAAAAACCAAGTCAATCCTGATAATAGGCAGAAATAGTCAAGGTTTCGGCTGTATTCTACTTTTCTTTTTTTTCTTTCTCGACGAATTAGAAAAAAAACTATAACGCCTGTAATACCGGCGACCACACATACAAAAGTACTGTATAAAATTCCGACTTGCTTCATAATCTACTTATTAATGTTAAAGCTAAATTCTCCCCCTGATCTTAGATTCCGCACAGTGGAAGAAACTAGAAGTTATTTCTCTTCTTTTTTGTCTAGCTTATCCAATTTCAAACCCTTGACACCGTAATAAACAACCAGGGCCACAACCAAAAAATCAATTATCACACTGATAAAATGCCCCCAGAGTATATCTGCTGCTCCAATGCTGAAAGATGCATTGGCCAAGCTTCCGACTTTGCCCAGGGCTATCCCTATAATAGGATTAATGATATCCGTAACCAGGGCAGATACCACCCCTGAAACAGCTCCACCTAAGATAAAACCTACAGCTAGACCCACCACCCCCTGTTTTCTTATAAAATCTATAAATCCTGACATGGTTTATTATTTGTTGTTTAGGAATATTGAACCTTTATCTAATTATACCAAAAGCCCGAGAAATAATCCCAGGAAAGAGGACATCCTGCCCTTTTTCTTTTTTATCTTACCGTAAATAATTAGTACTTATCGAATTAGTATCCAGGGTAGACTTATAAAGAACGACAGTCATTGACCCTGCAGCGCCCGGAGCTACCTGATATTGCGGGAAATAGATTGTTAGAGAGTTATGATTAAAGGTAAATTTTTTATAATTGCCAACTTCCGCTGCTGTCCCCTGGTCAATCATTTCTTTCAAAAAATCATCACTCTGCAAACCCTTCGACTCTAGCTGAGAAGTTACATTCTGGTTCGCTAGCTGAGCTAAACTTTCTAGAGCTTGGGGAGAAGAGGAAGAGTTCAGAAAATCGCTTATAGTTATTTCCTGCTTCTTTTGAATATCATAATTAAAAGTGTAAATCTCGTTGGCTCCGTGAGCTCCTCCCACAAAATAATACACATTAATGACAAAGCTTATATATCTGTCATTAATTTGAGATGGTTCCCAGCTAGCTATAAAATCAAATGGCTGAGGAGGAGTGTCAGGAACTGGATTGTCTGGAGGAGCTGTTTCCTTCCTTGCCTCATAATTGTCTTTGGCTGCTTTTTTAAATGAGTCAATCTTCTCTACAATCAGATTAGAGATTTTATCATTAAAATCGCTATCGGCCTTATTGAATTGAGGATACTCTACCTGTATATTATAAAAATCATCCGTTTCATGGATATGGCTTACCGACATAGCTAAAAAATTTCCTTGATTTGATGGCTCCTGATCCGCCTCTTGTACCAGATTACTCCTCATTTCCCAACCCAGCCAACCAGCTAGAATTATTAATATGACCATTATTGCTAATTTATTTTTTGACATGTTGGTTTATTAATTAATTTATATCGTGACTTCTATTCTAGCCCTGATTTTTAAAAAATGAAAGGCCCGAGAAATAATCTCGGGAATTAAAAATTAGTAAATTTATCTTAAGTCATAATTAGTCAACTCTTTTGTCTTTCTTTTTTTCTCTTCCAAGCCACCAAAACTATAATCAATATAATAAAAAATAAACCCGTCCCAACGTATGAAAAAAAATTAGTCTCTGGTTCTGGAAAGAAAAATAAAACAGCGACCCCAATAATTATAACGATCGGAATTAAATAATCAACCTTCATTGTCTAATTATACCAAGGACCCAGGAAAAAATCTCGTCCATAGAGATTCCTATTAAAAACATTTTGACATCCAAGACAATCGCTTTCAATCTTCAACCCAGGAATGAAAAAGACAAAGCGATTTTGTAGCAATCAGTACAGATTTGACTTTTTAATTGATTAGTTGTAATATAGTAATGTCCAAATTAAAGATGAAAAGAGTGGAGGTCGGACTAGTTTTCACGAAGTATTTGGTATAATTAATTTTAAAAATCGAATCAATGGCAGAAGGAACCATTGCAAGAATCATGGACAAAGGGTATGGATTCATCAACCGTGAAGGTGAGGATAAAGATTTATTCTTTCACTCAAACGATGTTGATGGAACCCAATTCGACAACCTCAAAGAAGGTGACAAAGTTACCTTCGAAGTGAAAGAGGGAAGAAAAGGACCCGCAGCCGTGAACGTTGCACTCAAATAAAGAAAGCTGTAAAAAGCTTACAGAAAAACCCAGATTCTACTGGGTTTTTCTATTGGTCCCCCCACAGTGGACGACTACCAAGCCCTATGACGGATAATCTCGCTTAAGGGTCCTAAGCTATATCGGAAAAATAAGATTAAGTTCGACTTACCATTCCAGCAGAAATTCATGATGATCGTCTCCATTGAAGGTGCATTTTGTTTCCTTACAGTGACACTTCTCTTGGGTAATCATTTCAACTACAGCCGGAAAATAACCTTCGAAAAGCCGGCAAAAAATATCGTGAACATCAAAATCTTTAATTTCTAAAATTATATATTTTTCTTCTTTGTTGAGTTCTTTTGCCTTAAGTTCTCCAAAAGTAAAATACATACTCCAAGCCCGAGGAAGTTCCTCCACTAATCTTTCCAAAGAAAAAAAATACTTCATGGCAAACTTCAAAAGAAAAGAGGTCTTAGGTTCAAACCTTCCCGCTTCAACAAACTTATCGTCGTTATAATCGAAAAGTCTTTTTATAACTTCTAGGCCAAGCGCCAATAGCCCTATCGGACAAAAATCCATTGATTTCATGTCCTGGTAGCGCATAGGATAACCCAGCATTTCCATGGTTTTTTCGAATTTCCTTAAACCTTCTTCCCCTTCTTCTTTTATGATGAAGTCCATATTCTCCTTGAAGACTATTTTCTTAGCTTCTCCTTTCAGTTTCAGAAAATTATTTATTTCATCTTTAGAAACTATTTGTTCCATATTGCCACATTATACCAAAAGTCCAAGAAGGAATCTCCGGATTGACAGCTCCACGCTGTGGACGACGTCCGAACTTTTTTACAATCCCTTAGAATAAATAATTTCCCTGGAACTTATTAGTTTCTTAATTTTGAGCTTCTTTGAAAAGATATTTCAAAATAAAAAAGCCTATTTGACTTATTGCCTTTTGGCTTTAGGGTAATTTCTTTTTTAGAGCCTTTTTCTTCATTCTTTCAAATCCTTCTCTCGTGTAAAACAATCCCATTCTCATTCTTACGCTTCCTCCTGATCCTGCTAATTCCTTCCTCTTTTTGTCTGCAAGATTGGGGAGGTGTTTCTCCCAGAACAATTCTTTTTCCTTCTTATCATTATCGTCCAAACCTATCACCTCACAGTTATTCAATTTTTAAAATTGTATTATCTTATAATATCAATCATTAATCTGATCTACAAGATTCGATTGTTGATAACTCTCACGATGGGAGGACTATCGAACCTTGAAGTAGTGGCTGAGATCAAAAATCCTAAAGAAATAACATTAAAAACAAACGATCTCTTAGATAATCTTTCTGTCTAAACAAAAACTGCCTAGATTACTAGACAGTCTTTGATTGAGATTTTCCTATATTTACTTTATCTTTTAATCTCTTTTGAATTTTCTAACAACTTTCTAAAAACTCAAAAAAATAGTAAATATTAAGAAAACTTCTCTTCATTCTTTATAATCTCCTCATAAAGATTAGGGGAATTATTTCTTACTAACTTTTGATTCTCTTTTACGTATTCTAACTCTTCTCGCCAATGCTCTTTTGAGGGTTGAAAATTAATAAATTCCAAAGTTTTCCCTGTTCTTAAATTGTCTATCTCTTGTGGAGATAATTTTTTCTTAATGAACCCTTCAAATGTTATATTTTTGCCAAATGCCCTATCGGAATTATATGCTTCAACCGCAGAAGGAGGGTACCCCAATAGAAAACCCATTTTTTTATCGTCTTTATCTTTGTCTGCTTTAATAAATTCTGAAAGATATGTGTTATTTTTACTTATAGAAACACTAAATCCTGAAATTACCTCATCATTAATATTGTTTTCAATGCTGTAAGGATAATCCAATTTTTTCAAAAGAGATTCTATTTTCTTTAATTCTTCGGTAAATTCTTCTATAATTTCTTCTTTATTTTTTTTCCCCTCAACTATTTCGTGATTCCCTAAAAACGCAACCTTTTTACGGTCTAATGCAAGCAAAACTAAATCTAATCTTTTTCCAGTATCTAAATCCGCTTCTTCGATTAATTTAACTTCTCTTTCTTTTATCTCTTTGTTTTCAGAGTTTTCTCTTCTCCTCATATATTAAATTATACCAAAAACCCGAGAAAGAATCTCGGGCTTTAATAGTTTACACTGAGCGAAGTCGAAGTGCTCCGTATCCTAGACGATGTTAGTACCAGCTTATGCGTTGTTTTATATTAAAATTAAGAAAAATTCAGTTTACTTTAAGATATCCTATTTTCGCTCAACCGAACCTAATAGTTTCTTAGCTTGACTCCGCAAAGAAGGTGCCTTATCCATAATCTTACAAAGTTTATAATCGCTTTGGGGTAGATTTAAAAGCATCTTTCCAGCCTCCTTCCTCAGAGATTTTACATTGTCAAAGATGAACTCCAAATCAGAAAAAGTCGGCTTCCGGTCCAAGACCATCCGCCCCGCCTTCTCTCTTAATGACTCGACATTGTTAATTATAAAAAATAGATCCTCTTTAGTCGGCTTCTGCCCAATAAGTTTCTTTGCTGCCTCTTCTCTCAGAGGATTAATATTTATCATTATATATAATAGAGTTCCGTTGCTAGGAGATTCCTCTATAAGGTCACTCCAGAATTTATATTTTTTTTGGGTTGTCATATTGTTCCATTATACTCTTAATCGCACCAGGAACAAGTGTTTTAATTATACCAAAGACCCGAGAAATAATATACGGCTCCATAGCTCCCCATACCGGTCTGGAAACTGAGTTTCAGGAACAAATTAAGGGATTTTTGAATCCGTTCCATAACGCATCCCGGTCAGGGTATTTTTCGCTTAAAAGAAAAAACAAAATTGACACCATTTTCACATAATCCTAAAAATCAGTAAAAGAATCGTAACTTCGTTCAAGAGGTTCGGGGCGTGTTCTTAATACTGCCCATTTATGATACTTTGAGCTATGCGCCTCTTTTTCTATTTTCCATTCAAGATTCTTCACAAAAAACGAAACTGCCTTCTTAATCCCCGGTAATTGTATGTCGTCCAGAAAGATTAAGCTTCCAGGTTTTAAAACACGCCCCAGAAAAAATAAGTCAACAAATACGTGTTCGAATCTGTGATTGCCATCCACTACTGCAAATTCAGCTTTCTCTTTTGCTGTGATAAGGCGAGGCAGAGCAATCTCCGATGGGTCTTTGTGAAAATCGACATGCTCAATAACGCCAACTTCCCGTAGTAGTTGGAGCCCGACATTCAAAAAGCGGCTATATTGGTTTGGATCAATAGTTATGAATCGAAAATCACTCTTCTTAGATAAGTCTTTCGCCGCGAAAACATTCAACGCAGCGAAGCCATAACCAAGTCCAATTTCTATCACTGTTTTAGGATCCTCGTCTTGAATAAGTTTCTGTAAGCCTTTCCCCTCATCTGGATCTAAAGAAACGGGAAAGATATCGTGTGTCGTCTTATCTATTTCAGCAACGACTTGACCCGATAAGGAAATCTCTTCAATTTTCTTTTTAGCAAGATTATCCATATTTATTAATTCTACAAAAAAACCGCCCAAATAGCGATTTTTTATGCCAGCCGGTCGCCCGACCGCCTCAGGCCGTTAGGTCTCGAACTGCTCCCACGATGGGACGACTATCGAACCCTAAAGTGGATAATTTCCGGAAAAGACCTAAAGAAATAATATTAAAAACAACAAGGCTCTTAAATTATTCTTATCTCCAAACAAAAACCGCCTAGATTACTAGACAGTTTTTGATTTGATTTCCCTGTATTTACTTTGTTTTATTAAGTCTTTTTTGAAATTTCTAAAATATTTAGAAAGCTCAAAAAAAAGTAAATATAGGAAAAATTTTAGTAGGAAGCTTTTATCTTACGAAGCTCTCTTATGGTCTTTTCGGAAATCTTCTCCGGAAAAACTTGTGATAAAAACTCACTTCTGGATAGATTTTCTTCTGCTATATATCTTAGAGCTGTCTTCTTTCGCCTTATTTCCTCCTCCATTTTATTTACTTCAGTGACCTCCTTTTTGATTTTCTTCAGATCCTTCTTTAGCTTCCGCCCCTCTTCTTTAACAATTTTGCAAAATTCCTTTTTGATAAAATTTTCCATTTTCTGCCTCCGTATTTTATTGTGGTTATATTATAACAACAAAAAATATATATGTCAATAATTACACCCTTGCAACTGAATGGATTTTTCAAGACTTTTAGTCCTCATTAGGCGTGGAGCTAATGTCCGTTTTTTCATCTTAAAAATAAAAAACCGCCTATGCTTCTAGGCGGTCTTTAAAATTAAATCACTTATTCCTTTTATCTTTTACTTATTTAAAAACAACTTATAAATATCCTCTTTCTTTCAGTTTTTTTATTTTTTCTTCTACCGCTTTCTCTAAGTCTACGTTATGTATCTCGGCTAATGTAGCTAACTGCATAAATACGTCTGCAAACTCTCCAGATAAATTTTCTTGATCGGGATTTTTGTTTCTCAATACTGGCAAATTTATATCCTTAGCTAATTCTCCAATCTCTTCCACAAATTGAGTAAAAGAAAGCTGAGGATCTCTGTCTATACCGTACCTTTTATCAATCTTATCGACAATATCAAAACATTTTTTTTGAAATTCTTTTGTTTCCATAATATTGAATTATAACACAGTCGCCCTAACAATGTTAACGAACTCCCTCACCTTTTCAATATCTTTGTTGTGAGTCCCCTTTTTATCTGTTTTAGTTTTAGAGTCTACACCCGCGGGCTTAACTATCCTTATGGCTGCTTCTACATTATCAGCGCCTAATCCTCCCGCTAAAATTACGGGGATTCTGACAGATTTAACAATCCTTCTGCTTATTTTCCAATTATGTGTCCTGCCAGTTGCTCCCACTTGAGAGTCGTTACTTTCAAATGTATCAAGAAGTAAGTAGTCAGCGGCATCTTCATAATCCTTTGCAGTGCTTATGCTATCCTCGTTTAGCACAGGAACACTTCTCATGACCTTCAATCCGGGAAATAATTTTTTAATCTTCTTGGTTTCTTTAGGGGAAATTTTTTCGGGCACCACAGCTAGGTGTAGAATGTCAGGATTTATTTTCCTAACAAGCTCCTTAATCTCTTTCAAGTTAGACTGCAGATATAAGGCTACTTTTTTCACTCCTTTTGGAAAAAGACGAAAAAGCTCTTGTGCTTCCTTAATTGTTAGTCCCCGCGCACATTTCCCTTTTCCCACTAGGGCTCCAACGTGATCAACTCCTAATTCAGCTAATTTCTCAGCTTCCTTAGGATTATTTACTTCATAAATTTGGATAATCATGCCTAATTATACTAAAAACCCGAGAGATAATCCCAGAGTTGACAGCTACACGCTATGGACGACGTTAGGACTAAAATTTTGGCTATAAAAAACCAGCAAGTCAGCTGGTCTTTTTAATAAATTGTAATTAAGAAATATCCTTAGGAAAGTGTTTCGTATCCTGTTAATAATTTTACCAACCAGCCAAACAAGCTGAATTTGCTCTCCTGTGCCTTTATGAAGTTTTCGATTCTTGTTTGCTCCTGTTCTAATGTTTGGATTTGATTCTGGAGCTCCGTTTTATCGCCCTCATTCTGGACGTCCTCCACCAATCTGTTCAATTGTTCTAATCTATTTCTAGTTTGAACCATTTCGCTTCTTAAAGTTCCTAAATTCTCGTAATCAGTGCCTATTAAAAATGTTTTAATTCTGCTTCTAGTTTGAACTTTCTCCATCGCCTGAATAGTTGTAGTCGCTGACTGATTTTGCTGTCTAGCGATAGTTCTCACTTGTTGCCCTATCCCTTCTTCTCTGCCAGCAATTCCTTGAAGGCTTTGGACAAAATTTGCTACCGTGCTACGGTGTTGTTCAGCGTTAGCTTGTCCTTTTTGCGGCTGGGTCTGTCCTTGGTTTTGACTCTGAGTTTGGTTGCCTGTTCCTTCCCCGCTTTGAAGCTGCTCCTGGTTTTGCTCCTGGACCTGACTCTCTTCGCCCTGGTTAGATGTCTGCGTTTGTTGCTGACTTTGAGTACCTGTCCCATTACCGTCACCCTGCTGCTGACCGACCGCATAGACGTTGAGTGCCAAAACAGAAATAATTAATAAAGTTGCCGCTACTAAGATTTTGTTTTTCATGTTTTTTATTTAAAATTATTAGAGATATCGAGGGTTCTGTTTGTCTTTTTTTACTATACCAAAAAATTGCTTTCTTGGCGATGTTAAAATGCTTCGCATAGTGGACAATGTTAGAACCAAAATTCTAGAACTAAATAAAAGCTGGCCATGAACAGGTCTTAATTAAAAAAAGGCAATTTGAAATTATCGCCTTGCCTTATGGACCATTTTGTAAACCAAGAATCTCTTTACATACTTCCAAGAAAAATGTTTGGGTCTTATTGACACCTATACTACTATAGACTGTCCCCCTTATATCAGGATGTTGATACATCAAATGCTCCTTAAAATGTTTCTCCAATAAATTTAAAACTTCTTTTATCTTCTCTTCACCCTGATCAGAAGCGTGAAGTAAAACATTTAATACATCAAAAGAAAGCCTCTCTCCGTAATCACCTAAAACCATTTCTGCTCTCCCGTATAAAGAACCGAGTTTGTTTTTTAATATAGCTTTCACTTCTGCAAGATTAAATTTCACTTAATCATCACTCTCCATTATTTTGTTATTGTTAATATATTATCCTATCCCAGATCTCTATCTTATCAAACCAAAAACCCGAGAAGCAATCTCGGGATTAACAGCTCCGCATCGTGGACGACGCTAGAACTAATTTATCGGCGATTATGATGTAAACATTAAGCAATTTCTAATTCATCCCCAGATTCTTCCATCCATTCAACGTGCTCTTCCAGTTCGACAATTTGGGTCTCAATTTCCTCAATCTCTTGACGAATTTCCCTTATGGCCTCGAGATTGTCGTAGGACTCTAATTCTTCTTGTCTCTCGTTTCTCAGCTCCTTTAATCCCTGTAAATATTCTATCATTTCCCCTTTTATTTCCTGCGCCTCTTGTTGCTCCGGTGTCATTGGTGTCCTTTCAGGGGTTTTTTCTTTCCCTTTATGTTTAGCTGGCTCTGCCTCTGCTTCTTCTTTTTCCTTATGTCCTTCTCCTAAATCGATTCCTCTTTCTGTCCTGTCTCTTTTCATATATATTTAAAATATAACTAGACGTCTTATTTCTTCGACTTTCATTATACCAAAAAAAGGAGAAAGAATCTCGGGGGTTGATAGCTTCCACCATGGGACGACTATCAAATCTTAAAGTGGATATTTCCTCTTAAAAAACCCTAAAGAAATAATATTAAAAACAAACGATCTCTTAAATGATCTTTCTGTCTAAACAAAAACTGCCTAGATTGCTAGACAGTTTCTGACTTGATTTTTCTATATTTACTTTGTTTTTTTAAGTCTTTTTTGAAACTTCTAAAATATTTAGAAAACTCAAAAGAAATAGTAAATATAAGAAAAAATTAATTTTGCGATAATTACAGTCCCAAACTGGCTAAAAATGCACCAAAAGTTATCTCCTTCACTTTCTTAGCTGCTAAATATTGAGGCCATAAGTAGCTATGCTCGGGACACAGTTCTTCTGTGTCAAAAAATGTGTTCCCTATTTCTCCCCAAATGTTCTTTTCATATTCCTTTCCACAAACTCGACATCTCGCCATTTCCATCACCCCCTATTATTTTATTTTAATTTGATTCTATTTTTTTGTAATATATATACCGCACAATGTCAAACCAAAAACCAGAGAGAGAATCTCGGGGTTAATAGCTCCCCGTACCGGTCTGGAACCCAGATTTAAAGGGGAAATTGGGCGATTTTGATGTTCTCAAATAACGCATCCCGGTCAGCCGCCTTTTGGCGAGCCTCGCCTATCTGGCGGGGGCTATTTTAAGCTAAAATGAGACACTACTTAAGGGTGTATTTTGATGTCTCATTTTAAGTACTTCTCAATGTTTTCTAAGTGTTTTTCGTAAGTCTCGGCAAGATGAATTTGCCCCTCGCTATCGTGCACATAATATAAATACTCGCTGTCTTCTGAATTAATTACTGCATCAATTGCCGCCAATCCCGGGTTGCAGATTGGTGTTGGCGGCCGTCCTTTATGAAGATGGGTATTATAAGGTGAGTCGGTTTTATAATCCTCAGGTTTTACTTTTGGCCACCAGTTACCATGTTTTCCTAAAGCGTATTGTACAGTAGCGTCTATTTCAAACTTCATATCTTGCAACCATCTGTTCCAAATAACCCCAGCAATTAGAGGCATCTGTTCTTCGTTGGCTGCCTCCCTCTGAATCAAAGATGCAAGAACTATTAAGGTGTCGTTTCTGATGTTATACTCTTCAGCTTCACTAAAAATATCTGTTACTTTTTCATTGAATTTGTTTTTCATCCTTTCAACTACCTCTTTGCCTGTATAATCCCAGTCGAGTAAGTAAGTGTCTGGAAATAGATAACCCTCTTTACTGTTCGTAATGAATTCTTCTTTTTTTTCTTCTGTCCAGCGAAACTCTTTTTTAAGTATCTCAGCTATTTCTTCCTTTCTTAATCCCTCTGGTATTACTACCCAATTCTGGTGTCTGAAATTAGCCAGTGCCAGTGCTAATTTCCAAGCATTCCAGCTCTTTGAAATCTTATATCCCCCTGGCTTTATTTCCCCTTCCAAACCCCTTATCTTGAGCACGAGCTTAAAGGCCCACTCGCTCCTTATATAACCCTGTTCTTTTAATTTAGGAATCAATTCTTCTTCGGTGGTGCCGAGATTGATAACTATTCTTTCCAACTCGAATTCTTCTCGGGGAGCCGAAAAGAAGCACTGGTATACTCCAATAAAAATCACCGTAATCAATACCGCTCCGCCTGCGATTATGATTTTTTTATTTCTGCTCATCTTGAATAATATCAATATTGTAAAGTAAGCTTTCAATCTGGTTTCCCTCCAAATCTTTTATTCCTTCAACTATTACCGTTATTCTGGTCTCTCGGCCAACTTCACCTCCTTCAATTCTCTGCTCAAAGATTAAAGATGCTGTTCTGGTTTCTTCGCTGTATTTTATAGTGCAAGGGACTTTCTCACCTATCCCCCGTAGAGCGTAGAAACTGTCTTTTGTTAAAGTATCTTGTTTTACATTACGACTAAAGGTTACAGAAATCCTGTCCAAAGGACCTTGAACAACCTTATCTTCCTGGACGAATCCGCTTTCTGTACCATCAGGAAGTCTTTTAACTACCTCAAAGAAAGGGCTTTTCTCTCTCGACACCTGAATCTTTTGATAACAGCTTTCTTTGTCGTGAACTAATCCATAGCCCGCTATTTCATCACAGGCCTGTTTTGCTTTCTCAAAATCCCAAAAAGAAATCACTTGGGCTATGTATTCAAAGCAAGAATCTTTTTTAGGAACATTTTCCATGTCTCGGCATAATTGCATACCTTTATTAAAATCGGCATCATCAGGATTATCATAAGCCATAACTTCCATCATCTCGTAGAAATTACAGATATTCTTTCCATAAATCAATCTACACTTAGTGTTAGAATCCGAACCTGCCCAAAGACCCAAAAACAAGCCACCGATGACTGTAAAGATAACAATAATCTTAATTGATGTTTTCATCGTCTTTATGTTATCAAAAAACCGCCTTCCTGGCGATTTTTTGTTTATTCTATATTGAGTGGGCGGGTCGGTCTTTAGAACCGCGCCCAGTCGGGCTCCACACCGTGAACGACGTTAGAACTAATTTAATAGTATTTTTAGAATAAAAAGATGGGCATTAGCCCATTTACTATTCCTTATCAGCACTACATATTTGGTCTGCGAGAAAGCCTATAAATATAAGCAAATTGAAAATGAACAAACCGCCAAATATAGATGCTAAGATAATACTTCGATGCAACAAAGCACTAACAAACATTCCAAAATTAATAGCTACTATTGAAGCAGCTGTCGTTCTCCAACAAAAACCTCTGTCACTCATTTCATTAAACCTCGCTATATGATTTTTAATAAGTCTTATTAAATTATTTATTTATCCTTGTCAAGCAAAAAACCGAGCTCTCGGCTCGGGCTTAATAGCTCCGCACCGTGAACGACGTTAGAACCAATTTAATTAGTAATTGTTCTTGAAAAGTGTTCTGAAATGCTCCGGCGGCAGGATTCGAACCTGCAACCTGGGGCTTAACAGGCCCTCGCGCTACCATTGCGCCACGCCGGAATGGATAGTTCAACTTTACCTTAAATTTTTGCTCTTTTCAAGGGTTACTGAAAGCCTAAAGCAAACTTAGTAATAATCCTTTAATTTTTTGAGTTTGCGGTGCTGACGAATTTTTTCTAGAGCTTTGGCTTCAATCTGCCTAATTCTTTCCCTTGTAACGCCAAATACCTGTCCTACTTCTTCCAATGTGTGAGTGATGCCGTTCTTCAAGCCAAAACGCATTGACAATATTTTCTGCTCCCTAGGCGTCAGATCGCCCAATATTTCATCTAACCTTCCTCTCAATAGCTCTCTAGCGGCTTCTGTAGAAGGAGGGATAGCTTCTTCATCTTCGATGAATTCAGCTAAGATGGAATCATCCTCCTCATCCCCTACCGGAGTTTCCAGAGACACCGTCCTCTGATAAATCTGCATCAAATGATGAACCTTACTAACCTCAATACCCATTTCAGCTGCTATTTCTTCTGGTAGGGGTTCTCTGCCTAAGCTTTTAATTAAATTCCTCCTCACCTTATTATACTTAGAAAGTGTCTCCACCATATGAACCGGGATCCTAATGGTTCTGGCCTGGTCAGCCAAGGCACGGCTTACTGCCTGCCTAATCCACCAAGTAGCATAAGTAGAGAATTTATAACCTTTCCTCCAGTCAAACTTCTCGACTGCCCTAAACAACCCCAGGTTCCCTTCCTGGATCAAATCTAAAATCGTTAAATGCGGAGAACGGCCAACGTATCTTTTGGCAATGGAAACCACCAATCTTAAGTTGGCTCGAGCAAGCTTCTTTTTCGCCTCCTCATCTCCCTCTTCAATCTTCCTGGCAAGCTCTTTTTCCTCATCAGCAGTCAAGAAATCATACTGTCCGATTTCTTTCAGATACATCTGGACAGGATCAATCTTTCTGGAAGCAGAAGCTTCCTTGAATTCCTTTTCTCCCATCAAGTAATCCTTAACCTCTTTGATCTCTATCCCTCTTCTTTCTAATTCCTGATAAAGCTCGTCCAATCCTCCGATATCTTTTTCCAGGCCCGGAAACATGTAGAGAATCTCAGAAAAAGTGACAAAACGTCTCTGCTCTCCCTTTTTAAGGAGCTGTCTTATTTTCTGCTGGGTAAAAACTTTGGTTTTCTTTTTTTTGGTCTCTTTCTTTTTGGTAGTTTTTTTCTTGGTCGTGGTCTTTTTCTTTGTCTCCTTGCTGGTCTTTTTACTCGTTTTTTTCTTCTTGCCCTTACTCTTCTTCTTTGTACCCGTTTTTTTAGTTTTCTTTTTGGTTGTCTTTTTGCTCTTTTTAGGCATATTATAAGTTAGCTTTTAGCTATTTTCTTTGACCATTGAGCAAACTGCTCAGTAAGTTTTTTTATCTTTTGAGTATTGTTTTCCTCTTCTGCTCTTTTAATCTCCAGAGATATCTCGTTCAGTCTGCTCTTAACAGAAAGCGCCTTGATTTCTTCAATGCAAAACTCGACTTCTGAAGCCACATCCTCTTTTTCGATTTGCTCCACATCTGCCTTCAGAACAAGATAATTCACGAATTCCTTAATGTGAGGGGACCATTTGTCCTTTTCCTGAAAATTGTCTGCTACCTGTTTGGCTCTCGGAGAAAGCGTAGACAGGGTTTCTTGATCTAAAAGCTCAAAGTGCTGAGGGTGCTTAAGCAACAGGCTCATTAATCTTTCTTCAAGCAGCTGCTCCCTTGTCTTTTGAATGGCCGGATGCTTGGACTCGTGGAGAGAAACTTCTTTGTCAGAACCTGGGCTCTTAACCTTTTTAAGCTCTTCCTCGATATCTTTTTCTTTTACATTCAAGCGGTTCGCCAACTGCTGGATCCAGTGAGATTGCTCAATACGGTTCGGAATCCTGCTAATTTTAGGAAGAAGAAAAGAGGCTATCTTCTTCTTGCCCTGAGGAGTGTCTTTATCAAACCTTTCAAAAACATCTTGAAAATAAAAGTCAAAAATAGAAACAGAGTTTTTTACTGCTTTTTTAAAATCTTCTGGGTTTTCAGATATTGCGTCGGCTGGATCCTTTCCTTTAGAAAGTCTCAAAATTTTTAAATCAAACCCCTGGGATTGAGCCATTTCAATCCCTCTTTTTGTAGCCTTGCCTCCGGCAAAGTCCATATCAAAAGCAAATAACAGATTATTGGAATATCTTTTTAAAATTCTCAGGTGAGAAGCAGTTAGTGCTGTGCCTGAAGTAGCCACCATGTTTTTCATGCCTATTTGATGAGAGAGAATGACATCCACATAACCTTCGGCCAACATGCAGAGGTCTTCTTTCCTGATATCTACCCTGGCACGATCCAGTCCGTAAAGTACTTTCCCTTTGTCGTACAGCAGTGTGCTTGGCGAATTAATATATTTCGCCTTGTCTTTGTTTTTTTTCAAAACCCTTCCCCCAAAACCAATTATCTGAGAATTGAAATCAAAAACAGGAAACATTATCCGGGCCCTAAAACGGTCATAATAATTCCCTTTTTGGTTCTTGCTCACCAGGCCTGCCCTTCTCGCTTCTTTTTTGCCGTAACCCTGAGTCGATAAAAAATCAGATAATCCTTGCCAAGCGTTTGGGGCCCATCCTAAGCGCCATTGATTAATGGAATCTTTGCTAATGCCTCTGCCCAACAGATACTTTTTCGCCTCTTTCCCGTTTGAACTTTTCTCCAGTTGCGCTTGGAAAAACTTAGCAGCAAGATCGCAAATATTATAAAGCCTGTTTCTCTTTGTCTTGAGCTGAGGGCTGGTCGGTTTAAGGTCCACCCCGGCCCTATTCGCCAAGATCCTTAGTGCATCTCCAAACTCCACACCTTCTATCTTCATCACGAAGTCAAAAATACTGTGCCCTTCACCACAGCCAAAACAGTGCCATATCTGGCGAGCAGGAGAAACAAAGAAAGAAGGGGTCTTTTCAGAATGAAAAGGACACCGGGCCCTGTAATTAGCACCTGCTTTTTTGAGTTTTATGTAAGAGCCAATAATATCAACAATATCAAGGCGCGCCTTGATCTCTTCAATAGGAGAATTAGACATAATTCAAAGAAATTGTATAATATGAAAACTAACTAGCTTTTCCCTCTAGTTATGATACAATATTCTATTACCAACCTTAACAGGATTTTTATTAAAAAACAAGCGTTTAAGGCTATTTTTTTAGCCTATTTTTTCGGAAAAGCTAGATAGATCTTATATGAAATTCAGTAAATTTAAACAGCTCATTTCAGGAGAGAAAAAACTGAAAATCCTTTTTGTAGGATCCGAAGCCGCTCCCTTTGCTAAGGCAGGAGGACTCGGGGATGTAATGTATTCATTGCCCCTAGCCATCAAAAGGGCGGGGCATGACGCTAGAATCATGATTCCACGTTACGGGACCATCGACCCAGAAGAATATGACCTCAAAATGAAGCTTTCTGGGCTCAAAGTTCCTACAGACCAGCCAGCTCCCTATCCGAACCTGATATGCAATGTCAAAGAATACACAGGAAACAGAAGCGTGCCTGCCTACTTCCTGGAAAACATGGAGTATTACGAAAAAAGGGCTAATGTATACGGATATTCAGATGATCATATAAGGTGGGCCTTACTGTGTAGAGGGACAATTGAATTTCTCAGACGGTCCTCCTGGGTACCAGACATTATTGTCGCTTCAGATTGGCAGACTGGACTTTTACCCGACTATCTCCACACCCGATACCAAGACGATCCGGTAGTTTCCCAAATACCGGTCGTTTTTTGTATTCACAATTTACGCTATCAGGGAATGTGTGACTTCCGTTTCATGAAAGAGAGTGAACGGGACTCAGGAAGAGAGCCGATTCCTGATTTCTTTAACCCGAGACTGGGACAATTAAATTGGGCTTTGAGAGGAATAATGTATAGCAATACTATCGTTGTAGTGTCTCCCACCTACGCAAAAGAGATCCTCACGCCAGAATACGGAGAAGGACTGGACAAGATACTTTCTGAAAAGAGGCACAAGATAACCGGTATCTTAAACGGAATTAGCTATAAAAAATACAATCCCAAGGTCTGCGAACAACTGGCTCTCAATTACAGCGTGCGTACTACACACCGTAGAAAAAAGAACAAAGTAAAGCTTCAGGGTAGATTCGGTTTGCCTAAAAACCAGGATGTTTTTTTAGTCGGAATCGTTTCCCGATTCTCTCCTCAAAAGGGATTTGACCTCATAGAAGATATTATGGATCCGCTGTTCAAGAATGTCCCCATGCAGTTAGTGGTAATCGGGGACGGAGAGGCAAGATATAAGGAGATGCTCCAGGAAACACAAAAGAAATTCCCTAAAAAAGTTAGCGCCATTTTCGGATTTGATGTTGAGTTGCCCCATCTCATATTCGGCGGGGCAGATGCTGTTTTAGTCCCCTCCAAGTTCGAGCCCTGCGGGGTGGTCCAGATGCAGGCAATGAGATTCGGTTGTATACCCATAGCAAGACGCACCGGAGGGCTCGCAGATACCATTAAAGATTTCGACCCCTCCGAATCAAAAGGTACAGGCTTCCTCTTCCAAGAATACGATCCCTGGTCTCTTCTAATCAAAATAGTCAAAGCCCATACCTGCTTTGGTTTCAAATCAGACTGGAAGGATTTAGTGATCAGGGCAATGCGGGAAGATTTTTCTTGGGAAAAATCAGCGAGAAAATACCTAAAAGTATTCAAAAAAGTTCTAAAGGAAAAATAATATGCATTGGATTAATTTTTTACATATCTACCAGCCCTTCAATCAGTCAAAGCAAATCATGGAAAAGGTCACTAACGAATGCTACAGGCCCCTTTTTAAGGGCCTGCTTGAAATTCCTGGAATCAAAATAAACCTTAATATTAATGCTATTCTGACAGAAAGACTGGTCAAAGAAGGGTACGAGGATGTGGTAGAGAACATAAGAAAGCTGGCTAAGGATGGAAAGCTTGAATTTACAGAAACAGCAAAGTATCATCCCCTTCTCCCTTTCTTAAAGGAAGAGGATGCTATCAGGCAGATCAAAAAAAACAACCGAGACAATAAAAAATATTTCGGGGAAGCCTACAGCCCTGCTTGTTTCTTCCCGCCAGAAATGGCATACAGCCCCTCTGTGGCTAAAGTAGTATCCAAACTTGGATATAAAATGATTCTGATAGATGAGATAAGCTATAAGGCAGGAAAAGAAGCCCCACCCCACAATAAATTATTAACCATTGAAGGAACTGACGGCTTGATAGCCGTCTTCAGAGAGAGAAGAGTTTCCAATTCTATTTTAAGCGGAGGAGTAAGGGACACAGAAGAATTCAGGCAGATTATTAAAGAAGATTTGAAAGAAGATAAATATCTGTGCACTGCTATGGATGGAGAAACCTTTGGTCATCATCACCCCGGACTAGAAAAGTTTCTCTTCAAGGTGCTAGGAGGTCAAGAGCCTGAACAGGTTTTCTTCTCCGAACTGACGGATTACTATGAAGTGGAGGAAACAGCAAGCCCCATCAAATCAACCTGGGCCTCAAGCATAGAAGATATTGAAGAAGGAATACAATTTTATTCTTGGAAAAACCCGAATAACAAGGTCCACCAAATACAATGGAAATTCCTTGACTATCTCTTGCGCCTCTCCAACAATAAAGAGGTCACTCCAGAAATAGAAGAGGAGATAGACAAGAGTTTGGCTTCAGATCAATTTTATTGGGCCTCTGGAGAGCCTTGGTGGAGCCTGGAAATGATTGAAAAGGGAGCTTGGATGGCTTTAGAAGCTCTCAGGTCTTTTCCTACTCTGTCTGAAGAAGAGCTTGAAAAAGGTGAACAGTATTACAAGGAAATTTTATCTACTGCTTTTCAATGGCAGAGAAGCGGAAAGATAGATCAACTAGCAAAGAAATACAAAGAAACAGTCCGTATCCCTTTTAAAGAAAGAACCTTGGAAAAGGGAGATCCGGAAACCTATTATGCTTTCCTCAATGTCTTAAAAGACAAAATGAAGGAGGCCGCAGAAAAAGAAAACTTTGAGAAAGCGATCATGCTCAGAAACGGCATCTGGAAGATAGAAAAAAAGAATGATATTTATGATGCCATGCATGTTATTGATCTCTTACGTATCGACGTTCCTGGCGCAGAGCTGCAGGAACTGTTGCAGAGATACAAAGAAGAATACAAAAGAATACAGCCCGGACAGCCAGAATTAAGAAGAAGTAGATAAGGAAAATGCCCTACAAATTATTTAAGGCTCAAGAACGATCCTTTGTTGAGAGCCTATTTAAAAAAAATATAGTTTCATATTTTCCAGACCTTAAAGAACAAATCATTAAAGAAATTAAGATCAAGAGGATTTCTCCGGGCTGGGCGAAAGAAACCTGCCTTGTGAAATACAAAATTATTTTACAGGGAGGAGAAGAAAAGATAGTTAGAGGAACAGCAGAAAGAGATAACTCAAAAAAGAAGGTATGGAAAATAATGAAATTCATATACGAGGAGGGCTTAAAAAGCGATAAGGTCCTCTGTGCCAGACCGCTAGACTTCATCCACAAAAATAATATACTCCTCTACGAGGAAGCAGAGGGCACCCCTCTTTACAGAATAATAGAAAAAAAGAGATATTCTGAAATTAGGAAAGTTTTAAAGAAAGTAACTACATGGCTAAAAGATATTCATTCCTTAAATGCTTCAAAAAAACGCTTTAGGAACACTCCGTGGCTAGGAGAGGATGATTATCAATACTGCTTTCAACAGCTGGCTAAAATTGTTCCAGAATTTGAAAAAGAAGCGCCCATATTCTCTGACCTCTCCTTTCTTGCTAATATACAGGATTATAGCAACAAGAAACTGATTCATGGAGATTTCTACCCCGGTAACGCGATTATTAAAAACAACAATGTCGCTGGAATAGATTTTGATAAATCAGGCCTTGGCCCCGAACTAATGGACATCGCAACCCTTTCCGCTTCCTTTGATTTCCCATCCAGTATTTGGCAGATTAGATTAAGCAAGAAAGAAAGAGAGGGCATTCAAGATTTTTTATGGAAAGAATATTGCAGCCGGGAAGGCTTGAATCGCAAAAAAGAAAATATCCTTCTTCCCTTATTATGCAAAGTCTTTCTGGATCGCATTTATGACTATTCGGAGTTTCTGATTAAGGGGTGGGATTCTATGAGTTCCCAGGGGAAAAAAGACTTCTCAGAGAAAATAAAGTCCTTAATTGAAAAATTCAAAAAATATTATTCTCAGATATGAAAATCTTATTCCTAGCATCAGAATGCGCTCCCATTGCCAAAGCCGGAGGATTGGCAGATGTCGTTGGCTCCCTACCGAAAGCACTTAAAAAAATAGGGGTGGAAGCTTCCGTTATCATCCCTTTTTACAAAGGCATAAGCATTTCCAAAGACAAAGCTGAAATTTTTAAAAAAAATATCCCTGTAAGTTTCCAAGGGGAAGAGCACACGTTCCACCTTTGGAAAAGCTATCTCCCAAAGAGTGAAGTCCCTCTCTTCCTCATCGACAACGAAAGGGTTTACTCAAAAGAAGGAATCTATGTAGAAGAGGATGCTTCTTCTGGGGGGAGGAAAGAAGAAGCGCTGAGGTTTTTCTTCTTATCAGTAGCAGGAATAGAAGCTGCTAAGATACTAAATCCCGACATATTCAACTGCCACGATTGGCACACCGCTATCACGCCATTTTTAATGAAAGAAAAAGGAGTTGGAATAAGGTCTCTTTTGACCATTCATAATCTCGGGTATCAAGGAAAATACCCACCGGAAATGGCAAACGAATTGTTGGGCACTGATTTCAACGATGAGGTGAATTGCTTGAAGCTAGGCATTATGAACGCCGATTTCATTAACACTGTAAGCCCCAACTACGCAAAGGAAATTCTTACCCCAGAATTCGGAGAAGGATTGGAAAAACATCTCCAACAAAGAAAGGACAAGCTGACCGGAATTGTTAATGGTATTGACTATGATCATTTTAGTCCGGAAAATGACTCTTTTTTGCCCCAATCGTATTCCCTAGAAACCCTCGATAAAAGAAAGGCAAATAAAGAACATCTTCAAAAAATATACTTTAAGAAAACCAATAATGATATCCCGCTTTTGGGTATAATTTCCAGATTAGCAGAACAAAAAGGAATGGATCTAGTAAAAGAAATCCTCCCCTCTTTAATGAAAAGAGAGGCACAATTACTTCTCTTAGGAAAAGGAGTCAAAGAATATGAAGAAATATTTAAAAAAGCTTCCCAAGAATACGGAGGAAAACTGCATGCGGAAATAGGGTTTGACGAAGAGCTCGCCCATCAGATCTATGGAGGCGTAGACATGTTTTTAATGCCCTCCAAGTTTGAGCCTTGCGGCCTTGGACAACAGATAGCAATGAGATACGGCTGTGTTCCTATCGCCAGGGCAGTAGGAGGGATAAAAGACACGGTATCCAATGTTGAAATAAAAGAAGGAAAAATAAACGGCACGGGATTCCTTTTTGAAAAATACGACTCCCAAGACTTTTGGGAGGTAATTCAAAAGGCGCTTAATATTTTTGAAGACAAAGAGAAGTGGAGAAAGATACAGGTAGCCGGAATGAAGGAAGATTTGACCTGGGAATATTCAGCCAAAAAATATAGGGAGCTTTACGAAAAAATTGTTTAATTAAAATTTCAGAAAACTAAAAGCCCCTCTTGTCAGGGGCTTTTTAAATTAATTCCTATTAATTCTTTTTAGTGACAATACTGATCTTGCTGTTGGGTATAGAATGCATCTGCCCGTCCTGGTCTTTAATAATAGTTCTTCTGAGAGTTATCTCCCTTACAGTCCCCTCTACGCCTGCCACTTTGACAAAGTCCCCAAGATGGTATTGATTCTCTAGAATAATAAAAATTCCAGCAACAAAGTCTGCAATAATGTCTCTGGCCGCCATACCTACTGCAAGACCAGCCACTCCCAGACTTGCTAGGATAGGGGCTGTTTCTACCCCCAGTTCCGGCAGAATCATCAAGAGCGCCACAACCCAAAGCACGAACCTAAAAGTGCCTTCAAAAACACCTACTAATGTTTCTATCCTGTTCCTCTCTTCCTCTTCCGGTATGCTATCTCTGATTTCTCTTCTTACTATCTGATCCACTACAGAGTGGAGAACCCGATTAATTCCCCCTGCTATTGCTAAGATAATCAAAATTTTAAAACCATGAGGGAAAAACCAGGGGAACGTTTCTGATAGTATCTCTTTTATGTCTGTTAAAGTAATCATAATGTTTAATGCGGCCCCCTTACTTGAAGGTAGTTTTTAAGCGGAGGAAGAGAAATCCGGGACCAGTCTTCAACTGAAAACTCAGGAGAAGAGCAGATTTCTTCCAGCTCCGGGACAGTAGTGAACCTCCCTTGCATTATCTCCATGTCCCGTGGCCGGATATCGTCACGCCTGGTTTCCAACACATAAAGAATCCCGAAATGAACTTTCCCTACGTCATTATGCTCGTCATTAATATAGCCAATAAGCTTTGGGGAGCCCGTTATCTCAACTTCTACTTCTTCCTTCAATTCTCTTAGCAAGCTAGCGAGAATAGGGTCTCTACCGTTTTCATCGATTTTTTCAATATGCCCTCCCAGTCCCCATGACCATTTCCCTTGAAGTCTTCTTTCGAAATAAGTCAAATCCTCAGACGAACGCTGATAAGCAAAAACCTGTTTCCGGTTGGGGTTCAGAATAGCACAGTATCCAATAGGCTGCTTGTATTCAGGATTTTCTTCGGCCTCTTTCCTTCTTAAATATCTGAAATTTTTTAAAATACGTGAATTAAAATCTACACTCTCGGGAGATCTGAAGCCCTCAAAGTGATCCTCTCCAAAAAGATCATTTTTCCCTACAACCATTATCAACTTGTCTTCTTTTCCCATATTTTTCCTTCTCCTAATACTTTTCTAAGGACCTATAAGAATTTAATTAGCGGAGGGGGTGGGATTCGAACCCACGGTACCGGTAAGGATACACTTGTTCTCCAAACAAGCCCATTCGTCCGCTCTGGCACCCCTCCTTATATGATTGTAACTAAACTTCCATTCCCCGCAAAGCCTTCACCCTCTCCTCCACGGGAGGATGCGTAGAGAACATGTTAGCCAGCCAATTCTCCTGACGGAAAGGATTTGAAATATAGAGATGGGCAGTGGAATGCTGTAATCTGCTTATTTTGCTTGGGTCGGAAGCAATCTTCTCTAGCGCCTGGGCCAAACCCTCAGGGTAACGAGTCAAGAGGGCTCCTTCTGCATCTGCTAAAAATTCCCTCTTTCTGGAAACAGCCATCCGGATCAATAAAGCAACCAAGGGAGCAAGAACGGCTCCGACAATACCAAGCAACATCAGGATGCTGCCTTTTCTAGACTCCCTGGAATCCCTCCTTCTCCTGCTCCCCCCAAAATAGGAGAAACGGAGAAACATCCGGGAAAGTAAAGAAACTACACCCACAAGCACTACTAGAGCGCTGTCTAAAAGCATGTCCTTATTCCCTATATGGCTCAACTCGTGAGCGATTACCCCTTCCAGCTCTGCTCGGTCAAGCTTCTCAAGGAGACCGCGGGTCACTGCCACCACAGCATGCTCTGGGTCCCTACCTGTAGCAAAAGCATTGGGCTGGGGTTCTTCTAATATATAGATGCGGGGCAGTGGAAGGCCGGCAGCAATAGCCAGGTTTTCCACTATTCTGTAGAGCTCTGGATTGTCTGATTTCTCCACCTCGTGAGCCCCGGTCATCGCTAACACAATCTTATCAGAATACCAATAACTTGCAAATGCTTGAACAGTACTCAGGACCACAGCCAAAATTAAAAAAAAGGTATTATCCAGCAAGTAACTCAAAAGCCACCCTAAAGCAATGATAAAAATCAAAAAAAGGGTTATCAAAAACCAAGTTTTCCTGATGTTAGAATCAGCGTGCGTGTATAAGGTGGCCATAAAACAATCGTAAACGAATCTTAGAAATCAAAATCAAAAATCAACTTTGGGCGCTTCTTTGGCAGCAGCCTCTTCCAGCTCAAACAGTTCTCTTTGTTTGAAGTTGAAAGCTGAAGCTATGACATTGGAAGGGAAACTCTCGATCTGGATGTTCAAATCTCTGACATTGGCATTGTAGAACCTCCTGGCAGCCTGGATTTTGTCTTCTGTGTCTCTCAGCTCTCTCTGAAGTTCAAGGAAATTATTAGAGGCTTTAAGATCAGGATAATTTTCTGACACAGCAAACAATGATTTCAAGGCTTTTGAAAGACCCTTTTCAGCTTCCTGTTTTTCATTCACTCCTTCTGCTCCCATTGCTCTAGCCCTGGCATCAGCTACCTTCTGGAAAATCTCCTTTTCGTGTGTGGCATATCCTTTCACGGTTTCCACCAGATTAGGTATCAGGTTGTATCTTCTCTTGAGCTGAACATCTATGTCAGACCAGGCCTCTTCTGTTCTGTTCTGAAGCTTAACAAGGCTGTTGTAAGTGCCAGCCACCCAGAAAAAGGCCAAAAAGAGAGCTCCGATAAATATTATTGTAGAAGTCATTTTTCTAAATATATAAGGTCCTTTATAATAGCGACCTTTATTAATTTATTATAATTCATTTCCGGTTAAATAAAAGCCCTTCCCCACCCTGAAGCGGGGAAGGGGTCAGGAATAATCGTTCAGAAAAACACTTATCCCTTTACATCCCAGGCATACCGCCCATACCGGGCATACCTCGAGGAGAAGGCATCTTCTCTTCTTCTTCCGGCAGCTCAGCAACAATGGCTTCCGTAGTAAGAATCATGGAAGCTGCTGATGCCGCGTTCTCCAAAGCAATTCTGACCACTTTCGTGGGGTCTAAGATGCCAGCTTCAATCATATTAACAACTTCTCTGTTCACAGCGTCGTATCCCAGGGCCCAATTAATGTTTCCTCCCTCTCCCGCCTTGTCTTTCTTTTCATCTATCTCTCTTAATATCTTGTACAGGGTAACCTCGTCAGCTCCGGTATTCTTGATAATCTGCCTCAGAGGGGACTGGCAGGCCTTCTTCACAATTTCCTGTCCAGCTGTATATCCTCTCTCTTCAGCAGAGGAAAGACCCTTAGGTTTCTTTTTAAGCTCGTCAGTCAAGACAGCGGCTACAGCTAGGGCGAGGCCTCCACCAGGGAGCACGCCTTCTTCTACTGCCGCCCGAGATGCTGCAAGAGCGTCTTCAATCTTGTGCTGACGGGCCTTCTGCTCCACTTCTGTGGCTGCGCCAACCTTAATCACGGCTACGCCTCCTGCAAGCTTTGCTAATCTTTCCTGAAGCTTTTCTTTGTCAAATTCAGATTCTGTGTCTTCCAATTCCTTTCTGATCTGAGAAACCCGAGCCTCAATATCTGACTTCTTGCCCTTCCCTTCGACAATAGTAGTTTTCTCTTTGTTGGAAACAACTCTTCTTGCAGAGCCAAGCTGATCGAGTTGGGTATTTTCTAGTTTAAGGCCAACCTCTTCTGATATGACACTTGCGCCGGTAACCGTAGCAACATCCTGAAGAAGCGCCTTTTTCCTGTCTCCAAACCCAGGAGCTTTGATGGCCAGTGTTTTGAAAGAGCCACGTAGCTTGTTAACCACTAAGGTGGCTAGGGCATCGCCCTCAACATCGTCGGCGATAATGACCAGCTCTTTCTTCCCTGTCTGGCTGATCTTCTCTAGAACGGGAAGAATCTCCTGGAGACTAGTAAGTTTTTTATCAGTTATCAGAATGTACGGATTGGTATAAACCGCTTCCATCCTGTCCGGGTCAGTGATCATGTAGGGAGAAATGAATCCCCTGTCAAACTGAAGACCCTTTACAATTTCTTTGTCGAGACCAAACCCTTTGGACTCCTCTACTGTAATAACTCCATCCTTACCAATCTCTTCCATAATATCTGCGATCAGGTTGCCAATCTCTGCGCTCTCCGCAGAAATAGTAGCGACCTTAGCGATATCTTCTTTCTTTTCTACCTTAATAGAGGACTTCTCAAGGAATTTAACAATAGCCTCTACCCTTTCCTTGATCCCCTTGTTGACGTCAGCTGGAGTAAATCCGGCCTCCACAAGCTTCAAGCCTTCGTTGACTAAAGCTTGGGCCAGCACCACAGCTGTGGTGGTTCCGTCTCCCACATTGTCATTAGTCTTTTCAGAAACCTCTTTAACAATTTCGCTTCCAAGATTTTCTATCTTGTCTTCCAGCTCAATCTCTTTGGCAATGGTCACTCCGTCGTTAGTAATGGTTGGGCCCCCAAATCCTTTGTCCAGAACTACATTTCTGCTTCCTGGACCAAGGGTCACTTTAACGGCATCGGCTAACTGGTCAACTCCCTTTTTGATTTTGTTACGGGCAGTCTCTTGGTAAACAATTTTCTTTGCCATAATTTTTATTTTTCAATTACTGCTAAGATATCTTCTTGCTTTGCAATAAGATATTCTTTTTCTTCGACTTTTATTTCATTAGGACCGTATTTGGTGAAGAGAACTGTCTGTCCCTTTTTGATTTCCATGGGAACAGTTTTCCCTTCCGGAGTCTTTTTCCCTGGTCCTACAGCTATCACCTTGCCCTGTTCGGGCTTGTCCTTGTTAGCTGTTTCGGGAAGAAGAATACCAGACTCCGTTTTTTCTTCTTCTTTTATAGGTTCAATAAGAACGTAGTCGGCGAGTGGTTTAATCTTCATTTCTTTAGAACATTTTTACAATTATCACTTTCGACCTTTGAGTGCTAACTATTGTTTATAATAGAAAATTGAACTCTAGTGTCAAGAGGAGGCCTTTTTCCCAGATAGCAGTTTTTTTAAATACTGGCCGGTATAGCTCTTTTTAGACTGACTGACCTTCTCAGGAGTACCTGTGGCCACAATCTCTCCCCCCTCCCTTCCTCCTTCCGGTCCCAAATCTACAATCCAGTCAGCGTTTTTAACAACATCCAAGTTGTGCTCAATAACCAACACGGTGTTACCCTTATCCACCAACTTTCTCAACACCAATACCAGCTTGCTAATGTCGTGAGGATGTAATCCCGTGGTAGGCTCATCAAGGATATAGAGTGTGCTGCCTGTGGCTTTTTTGGAAAGCTCCTTGGCCAGCTTAATCCTCTGTGCTTCTCCACCAGATAATGCAGGAGAGGGCTGTCCGAGTTCAATATAACCCAGACCAACATCCTTAAGTATTTTCAGTTTGTGGGAAAGACCAGGGATGTTTTTGAAAAACTTCAGAGCCTCTTCTACAGTCATTTCCAAGGTGTCAGCAATGCTCTTTCCTTTGTAGGTAACAGCTAGGGTTTCCTGGTTGAACCTTTTTCCCTTGCATTCTGAACATTCTACGTAGATGTCAGGTAGAAAATACATCTCTATCTTGTTTTGGCCTTGCCCTCCGCACTTCTCGCACCTCCCTCCTTTAACATTAAAAGAAAATCTTCCCGCGTCGTACCCTCTCTTTTTTGCCTCTTTTGTCTGAGCAAAAAGGTCACGTATGTAATCAAAAACACCAGTATAGGTAGCCGGGTTGGAACGCGGAGTGCGCCCAATAGGAGACTGGTCGATCAGCACTACTTTGTCTAGATTTCTCGCACCGACAATCTTGTCGTGTTTCCCTGGATTTCTCCGGGAATTATAGAATTTTTTCATCAAAGCCCTAGCTAAAATATCATTCACCAAAGAAGACTTGCCAGAGCCAGAGACTCCAGTTACACATACAAATTTAGCCAGGGGGATTTCAACATCTATGCCCTTAAGGTTGTGCTCAGATGCGTCCTTAATAACCAGTGATTTCTTAGCAGATTTTTTCTTCTTACCAGACGGCTTGGCAATCTTCACCTTTTTTTTCCCTGAAAAATATTCCCCAGTTAGTGTGGCTGATTTCTTAAGTTGTTTTGGGGTCCCCTCAAAGACAATCTTGCCCCCATTCTGTCCAGCACCAGGACCGACATCGATCACCCAGTCTGCCTCTTTTATTGTCTGCGGGTCGTGCTCAACCACCAAAACGCTGTTCCCCAGATCCCTCAAGCTCTTCAATGTCTTAATCAACCTGTTCTGGTCACGCGGATGCAGTCCAATGGAGGGCTCGTCTAAGATATACAAAACACCAGTAAGTTGGGATCCTATCTGGGTCGCAAGCCTGATTCTCTCCTCTTCTCCTCCTGCTAGAGTGGAAGCCTTTCTGTCTAATGTCAAATAATCCAGGCCGACATCAACTAAAAACTGTAACCTGCTGATTATTTCTTTTATAATCGGCTTTGCAATTTTTAATTGATCTTTCTTTAGAGGAGATTTTTTGCCAATGAGCTCTTTGAAAAAATCCCTCGCGTCCTTAATGGGAAGAAATACCAGGTAGTTGATAGGGCGTCCCCCGACAGTGACAGCCAGGGCTTCCGGCTTCAGGCGCTTTCCCTTGCACGCCTTGCATTTTTTCTTCACCATGTACTTCCTTATCTCCTTGCGCGTATATTTCGAGTCTGTCCCGTGGTATCGCTTGTCCAGCCAGGGGCCGACACCCGGAAAGTCATCATTTCCATGCAGAATCACATCAATAACCTTCTTGGGGAGCTCTTTAATGGGTGTATGTAAAGAAAAATCATGTTCTTTGGCCAGTTTCTTCAAAAGCTTCCAAAAATAACTCTGCCTGCCCACCCGGTGGGAAGCATGAGCCCAAGGGAAAATTGCCCCCTCGGCAATAGTCAATTCCTTATTGGGCAAAACCCTTTCCTGATCTATCTCTAAACGTTCCCCCAAACCCTGGCAAGCCGGACAGGCCCCATAAGGAGAGTTGAAAGAAAAAAACCTGGGCTCTAAAGGAGGTAGGGAAACACCACACTTTTCACAAGCAAAATGTTCACTAAAAATTAACTCCGAAGCGCCTTTTCCGTTTTCTGATTTTTTAACCTTGCCCTCCTGGATAAGACTAGGGTCCAAGCCCTCTGAAACTCCTATAATCACGACTCCGTTACCTAGTTTGAGAGCGGTTTCTAAAGAATCAACCAATCTAATGCGATCAATTTCTTCATCAAGCACCAGCCTGTCCACAACAACTTCGATATTGTGCTCTTTGTAACGAGAAAGTTGTAATCCCAGGGCTTCTTCTATGCGATAGATAATCCCATCAATCCTCGCCCTGATAAAGCCACTTCTTTGAATCTCCTCCAGCACGCCTCGATATTCACCTTTTCTGCCTCTGATCACCGGACCCAATATGACAATTTTTGATTTTGAAGGAAGAGCAAGGATCTGTTCTGTGATTTGATCAATGGTCTGCTGAGAGATCTCTTCGCCACAGTTAGGACAATGAGGTACGCCAATGCGAGCAAAAAGCAACCTCAAATAATCATATATTTCTGTAGTGGTCCCGACCGTAGACCTCGGATTATGAGCTGCTTTCCGCTGGTCAATGGAAATGGCAGGCGAAATCCCTTCTATCTTTTCCACGGGCGGCTTTCTCATAATTCCCAAAAACTGTCTAGCATAAGAAGAAAGGGATTCCACGTATCTTCTCTGGCCTTCCGCATAGAGAGTGTCAAAGGCAAGAGAAGATTTTCCAGACCCAGAAACCCCAGTAATCACTACCAATTTATCCTTGGGGATATCAACATTAACACTTTTGAGGTTATGAATTTTGGCTCCCCTTATCTGAATGAGTTCTTTTGACATGATGTATATTATAATTGAAAATAGAGGTTTTTTCAAGCCAAAAGAGAAGAAAAGGCAATTTTGAGGAAAAGATGTGGAAAAAACAGAGGAAAAAGTTGTGATTAAGTTGGGGAAAAAGAAACTTGATAAAAAACCACATAAAAAATGATTGAAAATATACTCAATTTACATTAGAATCAGAAAGTATGAAACGCTTTAAAAAGCTGGATAAAAAAGAGCTGTCAAAAGTTCCTGCCACCACAGGAGTTTATTCCCTTTGGAATAAAGAAGGTCTTCTCTATATTGGAAAAGCCAAGAACATCAAAGCCCGGATTAAGAACCATTTTCAGCAAGGCAGCTACAGGGATAATCTTTTCATCGGACAGGTGAACAAGATAGGATACATTGAAACAGATTCCGACATCGATGCCCTGCTCTTGGAGTCTGAAATGATAAAGAGAAGGCAGCCGAAATATAATGTAATGTGGAAGGACGACAAGAATTTTTTCTTTGTGGGCATCACTCAGGAAGAGCTGCCACGGGTTTTTATCACCCACCAAACAATCCACACAAAACAAAGCCAGGAAAAAGGGAAAACAAAATACATTGGTCCTTTTGTTGATGGTTCAGCCCTAAAAAGAACATTGAAGACTCTGAGAAAAATTTTTCCCTACTACAGCGCCAAAAACCATCCTAAAAAAAAGTGTCCCTGGTGTCATTTAGGGTTATGCCCAGGCCCTGACCCTAATCCCAAGGAATACCGGAAAAACATCAAGGCCTTAGTTTCCGTGCTCCAGGGCAGGAGGAAATCTGTATTAAAGGATATGAAAAAAAGAATGAAGGAACTATCTGAAAAAAGAGATTATGAAAGAGCAGCCCTATTAAGGGACAGGATTAAATCTCTGGATAAAATTATTGCTCACGCCCGGATCATTAGAGAGTTTAAAATCAATAGAGGCTGGAGCAAAAAAGAAAAGAGGCTTAAAAAGCTCTTAGAGATCAAAGGAGACATTTCCCGTATAGAAGCTTATGATGTTTCCAATATCCAGGGCAAAAAAGCAACCGGCTCCATGATAGTTTTTATAGAAGGGGAACCAGACAAAAGCCTTTACCGCAAATTCAAAATAAAGAGGGGGGAAAAACCTAACGACATAGCCATGCTCAAAGAGGTACTGTCCAGACGTTTTAATCATCCTGAGTGGGAATTTCCAGAAATTCTCTTGATTGACGGAGGCAAGGCCCAGCTCAATGTGGCCATCCGCGTTAAGAGCAAGAACAAAAGAGCCAGAGACATTAAGGCAGTCAGTTTGGCAAAGAAAGAAAATCGGCTCTTCATTGAGGGAAGAAATGATCCTCTCTTCCTACGCAATCTTCCTCGAACAATATCAAACCTGCTTCTAAAAATCAGGGACGAAGCTCATCGTTTTGCCATTAAATACCATAAAAACCTGAGGGAAAAGGGAATGTTGGGCCGATAATTCCTCTTTCGAAAGAGGAATCCTCTAAAGCTTGCGGCGGCACTGGAAATTGATATATAGGGTTGTGGAAAGGGTCACTTTTTGCTATTATGCTCATAGTCTAATAATTGAGTTGATATTTGACAGGTTTTATTCTATATTTAGTCTATATAATATGGAAAAGCTATTTTGGAGAATTATCGGTGGCATATTAGCCATTTTTCTAGCAATGAGATTCGTGCCTGGAGTAAAAGTTGAAGTAATGCCCGGAGAGAGCTCTTTTTTGGGCATTGAGCTGACCGAAGTCTGGCAAGTGATAGTATTACTGGGAATTCTGCTTGGACTGATAAACTTTTTCCTGAAACCTGTTTTAGATATCCTCACCATTCCTTTAAAAATCTTAACCCTGGGCCTATTCTCTCTCGTGCTGAACATGGGATTTGTGTGGGCCTTAGACGTTTTTTTCAAAGAGCTGACCATCCAGGGGATCCTCTCTTTACTCCTAACCACCCTGCTGGTCTGGATAGTTAATTTTTTCCTGGGATTTTAAATCCCTGACTTACTTTCAATTATGAACACCACATTGACCATTGCTCAAATAATAACTGGTATACTTTTAACAATCTTGGTCCTCATCCAACAACGAGGGGGCTCTCTTGGATCCGCTTTCGGCGACACTGGAGAGTCCTATGTCAGCCGCAGAGGAGCTGAGAAAAAAATATTCTGGGGAACTGTTGTCCTCGGATTTATCTTTATAAGTTTAGCCTTACTCAATCTGATATTTGTTTGATATGAGTTCTAAATGGCCCTCTAAAAAACAGTGGGGACAATTTTTAAGGGTTTTGAGTAAAAAAGAGAAGGTGCTCTTTTTTACTTTCCTTTTTCTTTTCCTGGGGTCTTCTTTTGTTCTGGCAAGAGAGTTTTATCTTAATAACACTGAGGTTGTTCCTGCCCAGGGAGGCACGCATGTTGAAGGAGTAGTAGGCTCTCCCAGGTTCATCAACCCCCTCTATGCCCCTTCCTCTGATGTAGACCGCGACCTCACAGAATTAATTTTTTCTGGCCTTCTTAAATATGATTCGAAAGGAGACCTCCAGCCTGATTTGGCAGAAAGATACAGGATACTGGAAAACGGTAAAGTCTATGAATTCCATCTGAAAGACAATCTCCGCTGGCATGATTCCCAACCACTTACTGCAGACGATGTCGTCTTCACAGTTAACAGTGTCCAGAATGCTGACGTAAAAAGTCCTCTGAGGCCCCAGTGGCTAGGAGTCGAAGTAGAAAAAATATCTGATTCTATAGTAAGATTTAGGCTTCAAGATAAATCTGCTGTTTTTTTGGAAAACTGCACCCTAAAAATCCTTCCCCAGCATATTTGGGAAAATATTTCAATTAAAAATTTCTCCTTAAGCCCCAGGAACCTCAAAGACCCCGTGGGTTCGGGACCATTTAAATTAGAAAGCTTAAGCCAAAACGAAAAGGGAGAGATTGTCTCCATTGAACTGACAAGGAATCCTCTTTATTTTGACCAACCACCTTATCTTTCCCAAGTTACCTTTCGTTTTTTCGAAACAGAAAAGCAACTACTAACTGCTTACAGCCAAGGACAGATAAAAGGATTCTCTCTTAGTTCTTTCAATTCTTCCCCAGACTGCCTCTCGTCTTCCAATTTGGAAGATAGGTGCAAACTCTATTCTTTTACCATTCCCCGATATTTCGGAATATTCTTTAATACAGAAGAGTCAGACCTGCTTGGACAAGAGGAGGTTAGGACCGCTTTGAATTATGGCACAGATAAAAGGGAAATTCTTAATACTCTTTTTTCGGGCCAGGGACAGATTGTGAATTCCCCAATCCTTCCCGGAATTTATGGTTTTGATAATCCTACTACCACCTATGAATTTGACCCCCAAAGGGCAGGAGAGATACTGGAAGAAGAGGGTTTCTTGTTCCCTAGTCCCGAAAGTACAGTCCGGGTCAAGACAGTTGAAAAAGAAAGAAGTTTCTCTTTTCAGAGCAATTTGTCTGTCGGTTCCCAAGGAGCTGAAGTCAGAGAACTACAAAAGTGCTTAGCTAGCCCCCCTGTGGGTGGCCCTGAAATCTATCCCGGAGGGTCGGTAACCGGCTATTTCGGGCTCCAAACCAAAGCAGCTGTCAGCAGGTTCCAGGAAAAATATTATGAAGAAGTTCTAGCCCCCTTTGGATTGGTAAGCGGAACCGGAGAAGTGCGCTCCAAAACAAGGGAAAAACTTAATGAAGTCTGTTTTGAAGACCCCGAAGAGGTCATCCCTTTAAGATTCTCCATATCCACTGTTGACCAGCCAGAACTTAAAGAAGTCAGCAGAATACTGAAAAAACAATGGGGAAATTTAGGAGCAGAAGTGGGAATTGAAATATTTGACATCAGCACCCTAGAAAAAGAAACCTTAAGAAAACGAGAGTTTGAGTCTCTCTTGTTTGGAGAGGTCTTGGGACTTACTCCTGACCCCTTCCCTTTTTGGCACTCTTCACAGAGAGGGGAACTAGGACTCAATCTTTCCAATTATGAGAATGAGGAGAGCGATATATTGCTGGAAGAGATCCGCGCCACGCTTGAACCAGAAGAACGCCAAGAAAAACTTGAACAGTTCCAAGAAATACTCCTAGAAGATTGTCCAGCAATTTTCCTGTATACCCCTTACTTTAATTATCATGTCTCCCAAGACATAAAAGGCATTCATCCTCATCTAATTCCGAATTCTTCTGGCAGATTCGCCAATGTAGAAAACTGGTATATTAATACCCAAAGAGCTTGGAAGTAAAAAAAATAAAAATATAAACCTTAGTTATGTCGCCCAGGGGACAAATTAAAGATCTAAAAAATATTAAGACTCTTGATTTTTATGTGTTAAGGGCAATAGAGCACCTTGAAGGTTTAAGGTTGCCCGAGATCAAAATAGAAATTAACGATAAAAATATATTCCTAGGAAGCGGTTCTGCCGCCTGTTTAGCTGAATTATTCACTAAGAGATTCGGCGGCTTTTCTCGCAATGTAAATAACTACAAAAGATTTTTTAAAAAAGCGGATAATAAAAATATTGGCTCCACCTATATAATCAGCGCTTCGGGAGGAAAAGACGCAGTTAAAATGGCTGATTTCTTAGTAAAAGCAGGGCTCGAGACCACTCTAATCACGTGCAATGAGGAAGCTCCGGCAAAAAAATTAAGTGAAAAAACAATTGTCTTTCCTGCGCTCCAAGAACCACCGACTTACAATGTAAGCACCTACAGTTCCATGATTTATTGGCTTTTCGGAGAAAATATAAATAAGATAAAAAAAATACTGAGGCAATTAAAAATTCCTAATCTAAGAAAATACAAATATATCTTTTTTCTGGCAGCTGATGAATACGATGTGATTGCCAAAATGGCCAGCAGGAAGGTAGCAGAAACTCTAGAAGGAATCGGTTCCAATGGAGACGGTTTTTCAAACAGCGCCCACGGAATGCTCAGACAGCCCAATAAACAAAGGCTTGTTTTCTGTCTGAACCAAAGTTGGCCGGAAAAAGAAGATGTTTATAGTATAAGTATTGATTCCCATCTCGGATTGATGCTGGCAAGTTATTATGTCATAGGAAAAAATCAGACAAAAAAAGACACTAAAAACTTGCTAAAAGATTATGAAAAAACAATAAAAAGGTTAGGTTGGAAAATTAATAAAATTTTTTAAAAACATTTATGAAAATCCGAAAAGTAGTAATCCCAGCTGCGGGCTGGGGCACAAGGTTCTTACCAGCTACCAAGGCAATGCCAAAAGAAATGCTGCCTGTGGTAGATAAACCAGTCATTCAATACGTTGTCGAAGAGGCCGTCTCATCAGGGATAAAAGATATCGTGCTAATAACAGGATGGCAAAAAAGAGCGATAGAAGACCATTTTGACCGGTGTCTAGAGCTTGAAAACCATCTTAAGTGCCAAGGCAAAAACAAAAGACTGGAAATTATCAAAGACATCGCTGAATTAGCGGACTTTATTTATATTCGACAGAAGGGCGGTACCTACGGCAATGCCGTACCTGTCCTGGCCGCACAACCAGCAATAGGAAACGAGCCCTTTGCTGTAATGTGGGGGGATGAATTCATCAAGGCAGAACCTCCCCGTTTAGCTCAAATGATCAAAGCCTATGAAAAATACGGGGGGGTGATGATCTCTGGGGTAAGAATAGAGAGTAAAGATCAGTTATCCCGGTATGGTATAGCTGACGTAGAAAAGGTAGAAGGAAAAATCTATAAAATTAAAAAAATAGTAGAAAAACCCCTCCCCAAGGATGCTCCTTCCAATCTTGCTACCCACGGAGCCTATATCCTTCCACCTGAAATATTCGAGATCATTGAGAATCTCAAGCCTTCAAAAGGAGGAGAAATATGGCTTGTAGACGCCATCAATAAACTCAAAAAAGAAGGGGTTCCGGTTTACGCCTGTGAGATAGAAAACGGAAAATATTATGACACAGGAAACAAGCTGGAATACTTAAAGACAGTCATTGAATTTGCCCTTTCCCGTCCGGAATTTTCTGAAGATATCAAAAATTATCTTAAAGAACGAGGACTATGAAGGGTTTCATCCTGGCAGGAGGAGAGGGTACGAGACTGCGACCTTTAACGCTGGAAATCCCAAAGCCCCTCCTTCCGGTAGGAAAAATACCTCTGCTCACTTACCTGATTGACTTATTTCTTGATTACGATATAAATGATATTAAGATTAACATCCAGAAAAAACACCTCGAAGACTTCTATAAGTGGAAGGCGACCTACTTTCCTCGAGAGAATATTGATTTTATTGTTGAGGAAAAACCCTCTGGCACCTTCACGCCTATTGTGAAAAAAACCGATCCTGATTGGTTTTCAGAGACAATCCTGGTTTCCAACGGAGACGAACTGAAAGAATTAGACCTAGCAAAAATGACCGAGTGGCACAAGGAAAAAGGAGCCCTAGTAACTGTTGGACTGGTAGAAGTCAAAAATCCTCAAGATTACGGTTCCGTAAAAATGGAGGGCGACAAGATAATCAAGTTTGGAGAGAAAGCAGAGGAACCCTTGTCTTCTTATATCAATTCCGGACTTTATGTAATGGAACCGGAAGTAAAAAATTACTTTGAAAAAGATACAGATTTTGCTATGCTAGAAACAGATCTTTTCCCTAGTTTGGCAAAAGAAAGAAAACTTTTTGGATACAAATGGCAGGGAAGATGGGAGGATATTGGAACCCTAGAAAGGTGGGAAAGAGCTATTAAAAATTGGAATCAGAAATAAAGTCTCTTCTCTGCCCTCGTGGTGGAATTGGCAGACACCCTGGCTTCAGGAGCCAGGGACCGCAAGGTCGTGCAGGTTCAACTCCTGTCGAGGGCACAAATTTATCTCAAAATAACTTTCAAATATATTTTAGATAAACTTTTAAGTAAGGACGATTACCTTACAAAGCTCGAAAGAGCTGACTCTTTTAATTAAATTAATTTTTAATCTTATTAATTCATGACAGCAAAAAAGAAACAAAAGAAACCCCATCTTCGTATTATTCCTTTAGGAGGATTAGGCGAAGTGGGAAGAAATATGACTCTCTTTGAATTCGAAGGAAGCATCCTGATCGTGGATGTTGGCTTGAGATTTCCAGAAGAGGACACTCCAGGGATAGACTACATTATCCCCAACACCAACTATCTTCGCAACCGCAAGGAAGATATTGTAGGAATTGTTTTCACGCACGGACATTATGACCACATCGGCGCACTCCCCTATCTCATTAAAGAAATTTATCGTCCTGACTTGAAAATCTTTGCCAGCCCCCTTACCAAGGGAATAATCTTAAAAAGGCAGCAGGATTTCCCTGGACAGCCCAAAATTAACATCAAAGAGGTGAAGCACGGCTCTAAGGTCAAGCTACCCCCCTTCGTGATAGAGTGTTTCCAGGAGAACCATAATATTCCGGACACCCTGGGTCTCTTTATCCAGACCCCAGTGGGGAACATCGTCCATACTGCTGACTTCAAGTTTGATAAAAAGCCGGTCAACGCCCTTCCCACAGATTTCAAAACTCTAAAATCGATTGGAGACAAGAAGATCCTCTTGCTGCTCTCTGACTCTACAGGAGCAGAAGAAGAAGGGCATTCTCTTTCCGAGCATAAGATAGCTGAAAACCTTGAGAAGATCTTTGAAAAGGCAAAGGGGAGGATTATAGTAGCAACATTCTCCTCTCTCATCAACAGGATCCAGCAGATCATTTCCCTTTCTGAAAAATACAAAAGAAAAGTTGCCATTGAAGGATATTCCATGAACACCAACGTAAAACTGGCAGAAAGGCTAGGATATATCAAGGCTAAAAAAGGAACCCTGATCCGAACCCAAAACGTCAAAGACTATCCAGATTCAAAAATTACTGTCCTTTGTACAGGAGCACAGGGCGAAGAAGAAGCTGCTTTAATGCGCATAATTACTAACGAGCACCGCTTGATCAAACTACACAAGAATGATACGGTTGTCTTCTCTTCTTCTATTATCCCGGGGAACGAAAGAACGGTCCAATATATGAAAGACGAGATTCTTCTCCAAGGTGCAGACATCTACCATTACGAAATGATGGACATTCACGCTGGGGGGCACGGAAAAAGAGAAGAGCTCAAAAAGATGATCGAAATCATGAATCCTAAATTCTTAATGCCCATCCATGGCCAGCATTCCATGCTTTTTTCCCACGCTAAGCTCGCTCAAGAAGCAGGTATCCCTGAAAATAATGTAATCGTAGCTGAAAATGGACAAGTCATCCAAGCAACACCCAGAAAGGTTGCCATCACTAAGGAGGAAGTTCCTGCTAATCACGTCATGGTGGACGGATTAGGAGTAGGAGACATCGGAGAAATCGTTCTTAGAGACAGAAAACGGCTAGCAGATGACGGGATATTCGTCATTATCGCCGTGGTGGACAAAAAGACAGGAAAAGTAAGAGGATCTCCAGACATTATCTCCCGTGGCTTTGTATATCTCAGGGAGTCAAAAGAACTATTAAGGGACGCTAGAAAGAAAGTCATTAAGATCGTAAACGACGCTACAGGAAGCGGCGGAGCAGTCAATTGGAGATACGTGAAAAAAGAAATCCAAAATAAGCTTGGGCAATTCCTCTTTTCCAAAACCGAACGTCGCCCCATGGTCCTGCCTGTACTGATCGAAGTCTGATAGGTTCTTGACACGGTGCTGTAAATTCAATACAATGTCAACCAGATATGGAAACACAAATTGAAACAACTAAAAAATTGACTGCCAACTGGTGGGCTTTGCTTTGTTTTAAACCGCAAAGCCTGGTTTGGATTTATTCTAATACCTAAGAGACAATAAATAGAAGATAAAAAACGACCTCCTCCTGGCTTTGCCGGAGGAGTTTTTAGTTTTAAAAAGGTCGAGAAAATAATAAGCCTAATAAAATTATGGAAAAAATAAAGATTATTCTTCCAGAAAGGCAATTGCCACAAAAATGGTACAACATATTGCCAGACTTGCCCTTTCCAATGCCTCCGATAATCAATCCTGCCACAAAGAAACCAGTCACGCCGCAAGATTTATCTCCCATCTTCCCCCAGGCCCTGATTGAGCAAGAAATGAGCAAAGAGAGATATGTTGAGATACCTCCAGAAGTAATGGGCGTCTATAAGATATGGAGACCGACCCCGCTCTACAGAGCACGTCATTTAGAAGAAGCCCTAGATACACCGGCCCGGATTTATTACAAGTGGGAAGGAGTCAGCCCCCCGGGCAGTCATAAGCCAAATACGGCTGTTGCCCAAGCCTTTTACAATAAAAAGGAGGGGGTTAAAAAACTCACCACAGAGACCGGGGCTGGACAGTGGGGCAGTGCTCTGGCGTTCGGATGCCGGACCTTTGGCCTTGATTGCAAGGTCTACATGGTAAGGGTAAGTTATGACCAAAAGCCTTATCGGAAGATAATGATGAAAATCTGGGGCGCTGACGTAGTGGCCAGCCCCAGCAATCATACCCAAGCTGGCCGATCTTTCCTAGGAAAGGATGCGGACTCTCCCGGCTCATTGGGAATTGCAATCAGTGAGGCAGTAGAAGAAGCTGCCAATGATCCACACACTAAGTACTCCCTAGGAAGCGTGCTTAATCACGTTCTCCTACACCAGACGATAATCGGTCAAGAAACCAAGAAACAGCTAGAATCAATAGGAGAAAAAGCAGACATCCTTGTGGGCTGCGTAGGAGGAGGAAGCAACTTTGGAGGGCTATTCCTTCCGTTTGTCAAAGACAAACTTCAGGGGAAAAACGAAAAGCTTAGAATGGTTTGCGTTGAATCAACCGCCTGCCCAAGCCTGACTAAAGGGCTCTACAAGTACGACTTCGGGGACACGGCCTGTACCACCCCCCTACTCAAGATGTTCACTCTCGGACATGACTTCATCCCCGCTCCGATTCACGCTGGTGGATTAAGGTATCACGGAATGTCCCCGTTGGTCTGCGCCCTTTATGACAAGGGACTCTTAGAAGCAATCGCCTATCATCAAAATGAAACTTTCCCATCCGCACTTCAATTTGCCAGAGCAGAAGGATTCGTCCCTGCACCGGAATCGGCTCATGCAATTAAGGCCGTCATCGACGAGGCTGAAAAATGTAGGGAAGAAGGTAAAGAAAAAGTGATTGTTTTTAACTTCAGCGGCCACGGTCATTTTGATCTCAGCGCTTACCAGCAGTTCTTGACGGGAAAATTGAAAGGGTACGAATGTTCAGAAGAAGAAATCAAGAAATCCTTAGAAACCCTGCCAGAAATAGAATAGAAGGGAAAAAGAGGGGAAGGTTCCTTGTCTTCCCCTCTTGGACGTTAAAAAAATTCGATGATATGATAAAAATATAAATCACTTAACACCATTATTAAAATTATGAGAATTTTCAGTGGCATTAGGCCTACTGGAGACCTCCACATTGGCAATTATTTGGGCGCAATGAAGCAATGGATTGCTCTTCAGGAAGAAAACGACTGCATTTACTGTATAGTAGATCTGCACGCCATCACTACCCCTTATAAAAAAGAGGAGCTCCAAGAGAATATAATCGAATCGGCGGTCGCATATCTAGCAGCTGGACTTAATCCGGAAAAATCCATTATTTTTGTCCAGTCACAAGTTAAGGAACACTCGGAGCTTGCCTGGTTATTGGAAACGATCACTCCTTTAGGAGAGCTGAAAAGAATGACCCAGTTCAAAGACAAGTCCAAAAAGCATCCTGAATATATTAATGCAGGGCTATTAAACTATCCTGTACTAATGGCATCAGATATCCTTCTTTATCAAACCGAGAAGGTGCCAGTAGGAGAAGATCAAAAACAGCATGTGGAATTAGCTCGTACTATTGCTAGGAAGTTTAATAATCGGTTTGGAGAAACGTTTACCCTTCCTGAGGCCCTCATTTCAAAACATGGAGCAAGAATAAAATCGCTACAATCTCCTAAGCAAAAGATGTCGAAAACTGGAGACCAAAAGGGTTGCATCAACCTTTTTGACAATCCGGAAACAATTAGAGGCAAGATAATGTCCGCAGTCACAGACACTGGCAAGGAGATCGCCTACAAGCCCCGAAAAAAACCTGCTGTTTCTAACCTCCTGCAAATTTATTCTCTTTTCTCAGAAAGGCCCATCCCCCAAATAGAAAAAGAATTTAATGGAAAGGGGTACGCACAGTTTAAAAAATCCCTTTCAGAAACAGTAATTGAAGCTCTTGAACCGATCCAGAGGAAAAGAAAAGAACTTCTCAAAAGAGAAGTATACGTGCGTGAGATACTTACCAAGGGACAAAAAAAAGCTCAACTCATTGCCCAGTCCACAATGGAAAAAGTTAAGAAGAGAATGGGATTAATCTGATCCTCCCACACCCTGAATAAAGGAAACCAGCATTTCTCTTTTCTCTTCCAATAGCTCTTTGGTTTCAGCTTCCAGGATCAGTCTCACTACAGGCTCTGTATTAGAGGGACGGACACAGAACCACCAGCCATCAAAATTAACCTTAATTCCGTCTATCTTAGAAATTTCTCCCTGTTCTGAGAATTTCTTTTCAGATGCTTGAAGAACTTTCTGTTTGTCCTTTACTTCAAAATTTATTTCCCCTGAATGATAATACCGTTGATATTTTGCCGCCAGCTCAGAGAGGGGCTTCTGCTCTCTTTTCATTTCTTCAAGAATTAAAAACAACACGGAGAACGGACATTCAAAAAAATTATTCTCCTGGCAGAAATAATGGCCAGAAAATTCACCGGCAAAGAAAATATCCTCTCTCCTCATTCTTTCTTTGATAAGAGAATGACCCCTCCTGCTCTCCAGGGGTATTCCCCCGTGATTTTGAATGGTTTCCCTGACTATTTTACTGGCAGTAATATCATACATTATTTTCGCACCTGGATTATTTCTTAGAATAATAGGAGCCAGGAGAGCAATAGCGATATCTCCCCTGATGGCTTCGCCTTTTTCTGTTACAAAGACAATCCTGTCCCCGTCCCCATCAAAAGCTATGCCCAGGTCGCTTTCCCTTTTTAGAACCTCCTCCTTAATGGCTGCGAGGTTCTCTTCCTTAAGGGGATCAGGTTGATGGTGAGGAAAAGAGCCATCAATCTTCGGGAAAAGATGATGAAAAGAAAACGGAGTGCTTTGAAAGATTTCTGGTACCACAACGCCTGCCACGCTATTAGCAGTATCAATAACTATTTTGAAATCAGGGAAATCAGAAAAATCAAAACCGTCTATGATTGAATCCGCATAGTCTGAGAGAACCTGTTTCTCAATAACCTCTCCCTTTTCTTTTGTCTGGATATTTTCGTCCTCTAAAACCAGCTCTCTTATTTCTTCCAGCCCAGTCTCACCGCTTATAGGTATTCCTTTCCCCCTCACAAATTTAAACCCATTGTACTGAGGAGGATTATGAGAGCTAGTGACAGTAATCCCTCCGTCTGCGCCTAAAAAATTAACCGCAAAATAAAACATGGGAGTAGGGGAAAGGCCGATATCAATAACGTCACTCCCGGCCTCTAAGATGCCTCTCTTGACGGCTTCTGCCAGCTCAGGAGAAGACTTGCGTCCGTCTCTGGCCAACACTATTTTAAGTTTGCCTGAGTCTCTCTTTTTCTTTAAAAAAGAGATGAAAGCCCTACCTGATTTCAGAGCAATTTCCCGATCAACCTCTTCGGGATAAATCCCTCTTACATCATAGGCTTTGAATATTTTTTTGAGCTTTTTTTCCATATTTTAAATTATATCATAGGTAAAAAGGGACATTAAGCCTTTTCGTTGACAGATAGGGAACAAAAGGTTATTATATGATTATGAGCTTTAGAGTAGGTATTGTCGGATTACCAAACGTGGGCAAGTCAACTTTGTTTAAAGCTCTCACTCAAAGAGAGGTTGATATTGCTCCCAGACCGTTTACCACAATCAACCCTAATGTGGGGACAGTGGCGGTGCCGGACCATCGTTTGGAAAAAATATCCAAAATTATTAATCCTGAAAAAACAACCCCTACCACAATCGAATTTGTAGATATTGCCGGATTGGTAAAAGGAGCCCACCAAGGAGAAGGCCTTGGAAACCAGTTCCTTGGTCATATCAGAAATTGCGATGCAATTCTAGAAGTGGTAAGATTGTTCGAAAACCCAGAAATAGAAAACGTTTTGGGAGAAATCGACCCACAAAAGGAGATAGAAGTAGTTAGCACTGAACTGCTAATGAAAGACCTGGAAACTTTGGAAAACATTATATCAAAGCTTGAAAAGAAACAAGACAAAAAAACGCAAGAGGAATTGAATCTTCTTCAGAAGGTAAAGCAAGAGGTTTCTAAGGAGAAAATGATTTCAGGACTTAATCTGGAAGGCAAAGAAAAAGAAATGATAAAACAATACCAATTTCTTACCGCTAAGCCTACGTTATACGTGCTTAATGGAGAGAACGGATCCCCTTCCCTTCCTCACAAAAATTCTTCTTCCCTGGTATTAGACCTCAAAGAAGAGGAGGAAATATCAGAGCTACCCGAAGAAGATAAGAAGGAATTAGGGCTAGAGTCTCATTTAGGAAAAATTATAGTCAGCTGTTACGACCTCCTTAATCTGATAACTTTCTTTACTGTAGCAGGAAGGAAAGAAGTTAGAGCATGGACTGTAACAGAAGGATCAAGCGCCCCCGAAGCAGGAGGGGCTGTACATTCTGACTTCCAAGATAAGTTTATCCGAGCCGAAGTTATTAGCTGGAAAAAACTGGTTGAAATCGGTTCTTGGGCAAGAGCCAAAGAGCAAGGGGAAGTCAAAACAGTAGGCAAAGACTACATCATCCATGATGGTGAAGTCATTGAATTTAAAATATAAAAAGATAAAACATGCAATTATACGAACTTACTTATCTAATCAATCCTGATTTAAGCAAAGAGGAAAGAGAGTCGCTCCAGGGGAAAATAAAATCCCTTGTGCAGGAAGCAGAAGGTAAAATCATTCACTCTATTCCTCCTTCAAAAAAAGAACTCGCCTATAAAATAGAGGAAAAGGGTGAAGCTTTTTTGGCTACCCTTATCTTTAAGCTTGAGCCTGTGAGAGTTAAAGATGTCGAAAGGCCAGTCAGAGAAGAAGAAAATGTGATCAGATATCTATTATTAAAAAGAAGAGAAGAGGAGAAGAAAAAAGAGAGACGAAAGAAACCAGCACCCAAGCAAACCGAAAAAAGAGCAAAGGTCGAACTTAAAGAAATTGAGAAAAAGCTTGAAGAAATATTGGGACAATAAGTTTCAATTTTCTTTTATAGTACAATGAATCTAAACAGAGTCTTTTTAATCGGCCGCTTAACCAGAGACCCCGAGACCAGGGTTTTGCCCTCAGGTAGGGCAGTGACCAATCTCTCTCTTGCCACTAGCAGGTTCTACACCGACAAGTCTGGAGAAAAACAAGAGGATACAGAGTTCCACAATCTAGTTCTTTTCGGCAGAACAGCAGAAATTGCCTCTCAATATTTGAGTAAAGGGTCCTTGGCTTTTTTCGAGGGACGATTAAGGACAAGGAATTGGGAAGACTCTTCTGGCAACAAAAGATACAGAACAGAGGTTATAGTAAGAAGACTACAGCTCGCTCCAAAGTCTCTCTCCCCAACAGTGGGACCCAAACAAGAAAAGAAGTCTCCGCCAGCCAACGGGGGCAGTAAAGAAAAAGAGGAGGAAGAAATACCAGTTATCGAAGAAGAAGAGATCGACGTTGAAGACATTCCTTTCTAATTAAGTTATTCGGCGGTTGAGCAACCAAACCTGTTCAACCAAGGATTTTAAAGTTGTTCAACCACTAGATAATTTAAGTTAAACCATTCATCAACTAACATGCCTTGCTATTTTTGCCAAAGGAATATCCAGCAGATTGACTTCAAAAATACGAAGCTCCTGGAGAAGTTTACTTCAGGCTTAGCCAAAATAAGGCCAAAAAAAAGGACTGGAGTTTGTGCCAGTCATCAAAGGAAGTTGGCTAAGGCTATCAAGCGAGCTCGTTTTTTGGGGCTCCTGCCTTACGTAACGAAATAGGGAAAATCAATCTTTCTTGTCTTTGTCTTTTTCCTCTGAGCTATTATGTTCCATAATAGCTTCTTTTATTTCCTCGGCTACTTCTGGATTCTCTCTTAAAAACTCTCTGCTTGCCTCTCTCCCCTGCCCCAACTGCTTGTTCTTAAGCTTGTACCAGCTTCCAGACCTCTTAATAATTCCTTTCTTCAATCCGGTACTCAGGATGTCAGCGTAATAGGAAATGCCCTCGTTATAATATATATCAAATTCTGCTGTTTTAAAAGGTGGGGCAACTTTGTTTTTAACTATTTTAGCCCTCACTCTGCTCCCAATAATTTCATCGCCGTGCTTAATCTTTGCTATCCTTCTCAGGTTAATCCTGACAGAAGCATAGAATTTCAAGGCTAGTCCTCCGGGCGTGGTTTCGGGGTTTCCAAACCGTATCCCCACTTTCATCCTGGTCTGGTTCAAAAAAATGACAGACGTGCTAGTTTTTGAAATAATGCCGGAAAGCTTTCTGAGCGCTTGGCTCATGAGCCTCGCCTGAAGCCCGATCTGAAATTCTCCCATTTCTCCTGAAATCTCTGCTTTGGGTACCAGGGCAGCGACTGAGTCCACCACAATAACATCTACCTCGGCAGAACGGACTAGTGTTTCTACGATTTCCAGCGCCTGTTCTCCAGAATCTGGCTGAGCAATCAACAAATTGTCCACGTCTACGCCTATACGCTTGGCATAATCAGGGTCCATGGCATGTTCTGCATCAATAAAAGCTCCCACTCCTTCTTTTTTCTGGGCTTCCGCTAAAATATGGAGGGCCAGGGTAGTTTTCCCTGACATTTCAGGCCCATAGATCTCTACCACCCTGCCACGCGGAACGCCACCCACCCCTAAAGCCGTATCTAGAGAAATGGATCCTGTTGAGATGGCATCCACCTGGGAAAGGGTTCCCTCCTTCAATCGCATGATGGAACCATCTCCAAAGCGCTGTTTGATTTCAGCTACTGCTTCTTCCAGCTGTTTTTTAGCAGTCTTGTCAGATTTACTTTTTTTCTTCTTTTTTGCCATTATATTTTCCTCTTTTTAAGCTTAACATTTTGTGAGGACACTGGAAAGACAAATCACACTTTTACCCAGCCGTCGTCTTCATCCAAGTCATCGTCTTCATCCAAGTCATCGTCTTCATCATAATCGTCATCATCGCCTTCCTCTCCCATGTCTTCTTTGGAAAGAAACACCTTTCTAGCGCGCGGACCGCGGTGAGGGCCGACCACCCCCTCTTCTTCCAACATATCAATCAGACGAGCAGCTCTTGCATATCCCACGCTTAGCTTCCTCTGCAGGAGAGAGGCGGACCCCCTCTGGTATTTCACTATTATCTCCTTAGCCTTAGGGTAGAGGGGATCGTCTTCTGAAAATTCCCCTTCCAGTCCCGATTCCAGTCCTTCTTCATCTTCCTCTTCCAGGGCCTCAATAAGTCTTTCTTCCATCCTCAGCTCTTCGTCCAGCTTCTCCCTTGACTCTTGGGAGTCCACGATCCATTGCACCACATCTTTCACCTCCTCTTCAGAAACATAAGGAGACTGGATACGCTGGGGTTTTACTGTATCCCCGGAAACAAACAACATATCACCCCTTCCTAACAGCTTTTCCGCGCCCGATGAGTCCAAAATGGTCCTGGAATCAACCTGGGAAGCGACCTGGAATGTAGTCCTTGAGGTAATATTGGCCTTGATCAAGCCGGTAATTACTTCTACAGAAGGGCGCTGAGTAGCCAATATCAAATGAATACCTACAGCCCTGGCCATCTGAGCTAATCTTACAATAGAAGACTCTACTTCCTTTCCTTTGGCTGCCATAAGGTCAGCAAGCTCATCCACTACTAAGACTATGTAGGGAAGAGGTTCTGGAACTTCCTCTTGAGAAGCTTTTTGGTTATAGCTGAAAATGTTTCTGGATTTGGCTTCCTCTAACATCTTAAAACGCCTTTCCATCTCCCCGATTAGCCACTTAAAACCATTGACGGCCCGTTGGGAATCAATGACCGGGCTGCACAGCAAATGGGGAAGGTTTTTATAAACGCTGAATTCTACACGCTTGGGATCAATAACTAGGAGTTTCAGCATTTCCGGTGAATTTCTGTAGATCAGAGACAGTATCAAAGTGTTTAGAAAAATTGTTTTACCGGAGCCTGTTGCTCCAGCTACCAGGAGATGGGGCATGTTCTCTAGGTTGGCATAAGCTGGCTGGCCTGACACGTCTTGACCCAAACAGAACAAAAGATCTTCAGAGCTTTCCTGGAACTGAGGATTTTCAAACATTTCTTTCAAGCGCACAAAAGACCTTACCTTGTTGGGGACCTCTATCCCCACCAAACTCTTCCCAGGTATCGGGGCTTCAATCCTGATAGGATGGGTAGCTAAGGCAAGAGCCAAATCATCAGAAAGAGAAGTAATCTTTGAAAGCTTAATGCCTTCAGCCGGTTTTAAAGCATACTGGGTGACTGTCGGACCAACCTTTACCCCAGACATTTCCACGGGTATGTCAAAACTCTGGAGCGTTTTTTTAATAATGGTGGAATTTTCCTTAATGTTCCCTCCAGACGATTTTCCTTTAGGATCTTTCAATAGTTTAAGTGGTGGTCTTTTGTATTCTTCCTGCCAGGAAGATTTTTCCTTTTTCTGTTTCTTCTCTCCTGAAGAATCCTTACCGGCAGAAACAGGTTCCTTCTTTTCCTCCGAGTCCTGACCGACAAAACTAGGAGCAGGCTCCACCTCTTTCACCTTAAAAGAGGGAGAGAATATTTTCTTTACTAAAGAAGGTTTTTCTTTTTTTTCTGGCACAGATTGCTTTTCTTGTCTTGCCGGCTTTAAAAGCCGCCAAAAAATATACACTCCACCAAAAGACATTAAGGCTAAAATTATTGAGCTTACCCAAAAGCCAACCAGCTTAAAAAGGGGCCAAGTAAAAAGATATCCCAACCACCCACCTGCTTTTTCTCCGGCATTAATAAAACTGTCGTTTTCGAACAGTCCTCTCTGCTGCATGGTCTGGAGTATCCCTGATATAGAAAACACAAAAAGAAGCCCCCCCAAAGAAACGGCTCTGTAAATGTTCTTGTATTTGGCAAAGACCAGGGCAGCAGAGGCTATGATAAGGACGAGCGGAAGAAGAAAGACCGTCTTCCCAATCAAAAATGAGAAGATTTCAAAAAGAATTCTTCCCACTATCGCTGCTTTATCAAAAAAGCTGAGGATAAAAACAAGGGCCAGGAAAAAAAGAACTCCTGACCAAATATTTCTTTTGGTTTTTTCTTTTAAAGGAAAAAAAGAGAAAACTTTTTTCTTGGGTCGATTGTTTTTCTCCTTTTTTCTTTTTTTCTTTTTTTTCCCCATGTCCAAAAAGTGACTTTAATCCTTGCGGAAACCAGTACCCGCAGGAATTAATTTACCAATAATAACGTTCTCTTTAAGTCCTTCCAGGCGGTCTTCCTTGCCTTCTGTTGCCGCCTTGATCAAGACCCTAGATGTTTCCTGGAAAGAAGCTGCTGACAGGAAAGAATCTGTAGTAAGAGCAGTCTTGGTAATGCCCAACAGCAACGGAGCAGCCGTTGCTAGTTCAGCCTTTTTGGATTCTTGTTTGGTCTTTTCGTTTTCCTCCTCAAAAACATTTTTTTCTACCACTTCGCCAGGGGCGAAAGACGTGTCCCCCGGATCCTTAACCTTAACACGGGACAGCATCTGTCTAATTATTATTTCTACGTGTTTGTCATGTATCTGCACCCCCTGGGAAACATATATTCCCTGTATTTCTTTCAAAAGATAGCGCCAGACCCTCTCTATGCCTGTCAGTTTAAACAGCTTGTTCACATCCAAACTACCTTCGCAAAGCTGCTGTCCAGCCTTTACTTCCTGCCCCTCTTTTACCCAAAGGGCCTGCTGAGCAGGAATATTATATTCTAGCACATCCTTTTTCTTTTTGCTTTTTGAATTTGCTTTTTGAATCTTTACCTTGCGATCTTCGGTAATTTCTACTACCTTGCCGTCGGTCAAAGAAACAGGTGCCTTGCCTTTTGGGCTCCTGGTCTCAAAGAGCTCTTCTACCCTGGGCAAGCCCCGGGTGATATCACCGCCCCCTGCAACTCCTCCAGCGTGAAACGTCCTCATGGTGAGCTGGGTTCCGGGCTCTCCAATAGCCTGAGCAGCTACTATTCCTACTGCTTCTCCAAGCCTTACTAATTCATTGTATCCCAGGTCCCATCCATAACACTGCTGACAGACACCACCTGTACTCTTACAACTTATAGGAGAACGCACCCTGATCTTCTCTATGCCCTTGTCCACGATTTTCCTACCCTTTTCCCAGTCAATGACCTCTCCCTTTTTACAGACCCCTCTAATTGCTTCTAAGCAGACCCTGCCTACAATCTTGAATAAAAAGTTTTGCCCGATCCGGTCAGCTTCTTCGCGAGAAATCTCTATTCCGTTCTTTTCGCCACAATCCTTTTCCCTGACAATGACCCTGTGAGCCACATCCACCAGCCGCCGGGTTAAATACCCAGCACTTGATGTCCTCAGCGCTTTATCTGCTGTTCCCTTACGGCCTCCGTGTGTGGAGATAAAGTACTCAAGGGTTGGGAACCCTTCCTTAAATGAACTTTTAACCGGCAGCTCAATAATATCTCCGACTGGGTTGATCACCAGCCCCTTCATGCCGCACATCTGAACTGCCTGGGTCCAGGATCCACGTGCCCCAGCTTTCATAATCTGGAAGACTGGTCCGCGCTTTGGCAATGCCTCAGGGACCATTTCTTCAATCTTGGACTTCACCCTGCTCCAAATACTGATTATCTTGGTTCTTTTCTCCTGAGGAGTGAGGAGCCCTTTTTCAAAATAACTCTCGATTTTTTCTTCTTCTTTCTCAGCCTCCTCCAGGAGTTTCTTCTTACCTCCAGGAATAACCAGATCATCCATGCCCCAAGTAATACCAGAAAGGGTAGAGTACTCAGCTCCCAAGTCCTTGACCTCGTCAAGGGTAGACTCTACTTTCTCAGGAGGGTATTGCCTGATCACCTTGGAAATTATTTGTTGCAAATCTTTGATAGTAATTAGCTGGTTCTGAAAGGGAAAGCCTTCTGGCAGAGCATCGTTGAACAAGATCCTCCCCACAGAAGTTTCTACAAACTCATCTTCTCCCTTTTTCTTGCCGTCGATTCGTACCTTAATCTTCGCCTTTACACTAATCTTGTCGAAATCGCAAGCAAGCTTGGCATCCTCCGGGTTAGCAAATGCCTGTCCCTCCCCTTTTTCTCCCTCCCATATGTCCGTAAGCCAATAACAACCAAGCACAATATCTTGGTAAAGACTCACCACAGGTGTACCAGTAGCCGGTTTCAAAAGGTTTTTCCCAGAAAGCATTCTGTTCTTCGCCTCCTCTTGGGCCATTTCAGACAGGGGGACATGGACAGCCATCTGGTCTCCGTCAAAGTCAGCGTTAAAAGCCTTACAAACCATTGGATGAATCTGGAGAGCCTCTCCTTCTATCAGGACTGGATAAAAAGCCTGAATCCCCAAACGATGCAAGGTGGGAGCACGATTAAGTAAGACAATCTTATCTTTAACTACCTCTTCCAGGCACTCCCAAACTTCGTCTGTCTCTTCTTCAATCAGGGTTGAAGCCCCCCTGACATTGTAAGCCAGCTCCCTCTCCAGGATCTCGTGAATCACAAAGGGCTTGAATAGCTCAAGCGCCATCTTCTTTGGCAGCCCAACCTGGTTGAATTTCAAGTCTGAGCCGACCACAATTACTGACCGGCCGGAATAGTCCACTCTCTTACCCAGTAAGTTCTTCCTAAACCTTCCCTTCTTCCCTTTGAGCATATCAGCTAGAGATTTCAAAAGCCTTCTTCCTCCAGTTGTCGCCTGAGTAGTGGTTCCCTTTCTCATCCCATTGTCCAGCAAAGAATCTACAGCTTCCTGCAGCATGCGTTTCTCGTTCCTGATAATTACTTCTGGAGCACCGATTTCCAGCAAATACTTCAAGCGGTTGTTTCTATTAATAACCCGCCTGTATAAATCATTAAGGTCAGAAGCTGCATATCTCCCCCCATCCAGCTGGACCATTGGCCTCAAGCCCGGAGGCAGGACAGGAAGAACAGTTAAAAACATCCATTCAGGACGCATGTTCGCCCTGTTCATAACCTTAAAGAGTTTAAGTCTTCTCATTTTCTTCTTTCTTTTCTGCGCACTCCCCTCTTCCTTGATCTCTTGTTTAAGCTGTTTTATGGTTTCCTTCAAATCTAGCCTCTCAAAAAGTTTCTTTAATGTTTCTGCTCCTGTCCCAGCATCAAAAACTTCTCCATATTTAAAAGAAAAGTTGCGGTATTCCACCTCAGACAAAACCTCCAAGGGTTGAAGAGAAGAAATTTCCTTTTCTGCCTGTTTTTTAGCCTTTTTCAGCTCTTTGAGTTGGTCTTTGTTAGAGTCCTCTGCTTTCAAGCTCTTTTTCTTGCTTTCATATTCTTTTTCAATCCTCTCTAAAACTTCTTTTTTCGCTTTCTCGTCCACATCAGTGACGATGTAGGATGAAAAGTAGACAACCCGCTCCAACTTATGCATAGGAACACCCAAAACCATCCCCATCCGAGAGGGGATTCCTTTTAGGAACCAAATATGAGAAACAGGGGCGGCCAGCCTGATGTGGCCCATTCTTTTGCGCCTGACTGAAGATTTTGTCACTTCCACACCGCACCGGTCACACGTAATACCCTTGTAGCGGATTCTCTTATACTTCCCGCAGTAGCAACGATAGTCTTTTTCGGGACCAAAGATACGTTCACAAAAAAGACCATCCTTCTCCGCCCGCTGGGTTCGGTAGTTTATTGTTTCTGGCTTCTTTACTTCACCATGACTCCAGGAAAGGATTTCCTCGGGAGAAGCCAATTTGATTCTAATGGCGTCAAGATTTTTAACTTTCATAAAAATAAGGTGTCATTAAAAAATTATATATTTTATTCTTCCTCCTCTTCTTCCTCTGCATTTTCTTTCTCTTTTGCCTCCAAACTCAATCCCAAAGACTTAATCTCGTTTGCTAACAAGTTGAAAGAGGCAGGAATATTAGGCTCCTTAATCTCTTCGCCCTTTAGGATAGATTGATAAGCCTGCCCCCTGCCAGGGACATCGTCTGACTTGATGGTCAGCATCTCCTGGAGAGTATAAGCTGATCCGTAGCCTTCCAAAGCCCAGACCTCCATTTCTCCAAAGCGCTGTCCCCCAAACTGAGACTTCCCTCCCAGTGGCTGTTGGGTGATCAAGGAATAAGGACCAATAGCCCTCATATGGATCTTGTCTTCAACCATATGAATCAGCTTCAGCATGTAAACATAGCCAACAGTAATCTTTTCAGGAAAGGGAAGGCCTGTTCTCCCGTCAAACAGCTCAACCTTGCCGTCTTCAGAAAATCCTGCTTCCTTCAGCTCTTCTCTGATGTCTTCTTCAGTGGCTCCAGACAGGGAAGGAGTAACAGCATGGTAGCCCAGTTTTTTAGCAGCCATGCCCAGATGCGTCTCTAGAATCTGCCCGATATTCATACGGGAAACCACACTCAGGGGGTTGATGATGATGTCTACAGGGGTCCCATCTTCTAAAAAGGGCATTTCTTCTGCCGGCAACACCTTGGAAATGACCCCCTTGTTGCCATGTCTTCCAGCCAACTTGTCGCCTGCCCGGATTTTTCTGATATGGGCAATCTCGATCTCGATCCTTTTTATAATCCCAGGCTCTAGGTTGTGCCCCCGTTCTCTAGAAAATATTTTTATCCCCACTACTCTTCCCCTTTTCCCGTGCTCCAGTCTCAGGGAAGTGTCTTTCACGTCTTTTGCCTTTTCACCAAAAATGGCCTTCAACAGGCGCTCTTCAGGTGTCAATTCTGTCTTTCCTTTAGGAGAAATTTTTCCCACCAGGATATCATTGGGCCTTACCTCCGCTCCAATGCGGATTACTCCCTCTTCGTCTAGGTCCTTAAGCTTTTCTTCTGAAACATTAGGTATGTCACTGGTGGTGATCTCGGGTCCGAGCTTTGTCTCCCGGACATCACAGCTAAAACTTTCCAGATGGATGGAGGTGTAAGCGTCCTGCTTGACCAGGTTTTCTGAAACAAGCACAGCGTCCTCAAAATTGCCTATCCGCCAAGGGACAAAAGCAACCAAAACATTCTTGCCAAGAGCAAGGTGTCCTCTTGATATCGCCCCTCCTTCTGTCATTATCTCCCCCTCCTTCACTTTCTGACCATTTTCTACCACAGGTTTTTGATGAAAACAGGTGTACTGATTAGTGCGGGTAAAAGTACTGAGAGGATATTCTATCTTCTTTTTCCCTTTCACCACGATGTGCTCTGCATCCACCTCTATTACCTCTCCATCTTCCTTACTGACCACTGCCTGACCAGAATCCTGGGCCACTTTTTCTTCCACACCCGTCATCACCAGGGGAGGGTCAGGGTCGATAAGCGGCACAGACTGCCGCTGCATGTTAGACCCCATCAGGGCCCTGTTAGCATCATCATTCTGTAAAAATGGAATGAGCGAGGTGGCGATGGAAATGGCCTGCTCAGGGGAAACATCAATATAGTCAACTTCATCGCTTTCAATAAGCGTAGCCTTGCCTTTCACCCTTCCTTCTATTTTTTCAGGTATGATTCGATTCTTGTCGTCAACAGGAATCACCCCTGAACCTATGTTGTACCGCTCTTCCTCGTAAGCGTCCAAATATTCCGTCTCAGAAGTTACTTTGCCTTTTTCAACTTTTATATAAGGAGTCTCCAAAAAACCGTAGCGGTTAATCTTGGCATAAGCTGCCAAGTGGCCCACCAGGCCAATATTGGGTCCTTCTGGCGTCTGAATGGGACAGACCCGTCCGTAATGGGAGGGCTGAACGTCCCTTACTTCAAACCCTGCCCTCTCTTTAGTTAAACCTCCTGGCCCTCCAGCAGTAAGCCTCCTCTTATGCTCCAATTCAGCCAAGGGGTTTTCATTATCCATAAACTGGGAGATCTGTCCTGACATAAAAAACCTCTTTACCACCCCCATAACAGGTCGGGGGTTGATCAATTGGGTCGGAGTAAGGGTGTGAGTGTCAAGGGTGGACATCCGGTCCTTAACAATCCTTTCCATTCTCCTAAAGCCGACCCTTAATCTGTTGACCAACAGCTCAGTAAACGGCCTGACCCTCCTGTTGCCAAGGTGATCAATCTGATCAGGCTCTGCCTCTGGGTCATTGTTGAGCCGGATAACCTCTTTGAGCACCGCTACCACATCATCAAGCTGGAGTACCCTGTCTTCCAATGTAATCTCTCTTTCCACAGCAGGTCTCCTGCTCTTCTTTTTGGGGCTGTCTTTGGGTCTGAGCTCAGGAAGCCTAGACCACATTCTCCATCTTCCTACCTTGGAAAGATCATAGCGCTCAAAATTAAAAAACTTGTTTTCTATCAGCTCTTTGGCAGTATCGGGCGTAGCCATGTCTCCTGGCCTTATCCTTTGATAAACCTCCACCAGGGCCTCAGCCTGATCATGAGAAGAGTCTTTTCTGAGAGTCGCTCCGATATAATCAACATCTCCTTTATTGACGTCCGCAAAGGTCTCTTTGATCTGCTCGTCTGTTTCCAGACCAAAAGCCCTTAGAAGCGTGGTGGCAGGGACCTTCCTTTTCCTATCAATTTTCACTCCGATTACGCCTGAAGATACAGTTTTGAATTCCAGCCAGGAACCACGGTTGGGGATTATTTTGGCACCAAAATATTTATTCCCAGAACGCTCCCTCATGGTGAAAAAGGCTCCAGGTGAACGGATCAGTTGGGAAATAGCCACCCTTTCCACGCCATTAACAACAAAAGTTCCCCTTTCAGTCTGTAAGGGGAAGTCACATAAATATATTTCCTGCTCCTTAATCTCCTCGGTTTTTAGGTTGACCAGCCTGGTCTTAACGTTCAAAGGGACATCATAAGAAGCTTCGTTCTTGCGAGCCTCAAGGTCAGACTTAAATTTAGGTTCGCCGAGCTTATAGTCTAGAAACCAAAGCTCGAACTCTTTTTCATTATAGTCACGGATTGGAGAAATTTCTTTGAGCAATTCTGGGAGGTCGGTGTCCCAAAACCTTTCCCAGCTCTCTTTCTGGAGCGTCAGGAGATAGGGAAGAGGCAGGAAATTCTCTGACTTGCCAAAATTCTTTGTGTTAATTTTTTCCATAAAAAAGCAAATTACAAAAGGTAAGAACAAAAGGATTTCTCTCTAATATAAATGCGAAAAAAGCCCCCATAATAGCAAGGGGTAAGTCCAAAGGCAGGAATTATCGATGGGATTTAGTCAAAATAATAAATTCAATTCTGCTCCTTAACTCAATTTCATTAAAATTTTAATCCTTTTACTTAATTTTGTCAAGGGACAAGCCCCAAGCCTTATCCTTCTCTGGCAACTTCTAGACAAAAGGCTCTATCTTGTTGCCTTCATGCTCTGCAAAATACCCAATGCCAGAAAAAAGGACAACAAGCCCGAGCCGCCATAGCTTACGAGGGGTAAAGGAATGCCGATAATGGGGAGAATGCCGATGTTCATTCCAATATGAATAAAGACCTGAGACAGCAAAAGCACAGAAAGACCCATGGCAAACAAGCGACAGAAGTTGGACTGACTATTCAGAGAAACCTTGAGAATCCGACCTATAAGCAAAGCGAATAGCAAGAGTAAAAAGCTGACCCCTATCAGCCCGGTTTCTTCTGCTATGACTGAAAAAATGAAGTCGGTTTTTGGCTCTGGCAAAAAACCATTCTGAGTTTGAGAGCCCTGCCCTATCCCCTGGCCGAAAAATCCTCCTGACCCTATGGCAATCTTGGCCTGCCGCTGGTTCCAGCCGACAGTCAGTGACTCTGAAACCTGAGGCTGTAAAAAATTAAGGACCCTCTCCTTCTGGTAGTCCTTAAGAACCGTGGACCAGCTGATGCCAAAAATCAGCAATCCGCATAAGATAAGCGCTACAAAATGACCCAGCCGGATACCAGAAATGAGCAGAATTCCTATCCAGAGACTAAGCAAGACTAATACTGAGCCCAGGTCCGGCTGGAAGAAGATAAGGAGAGAAGGGGCCAAAACATAAAACCCAGATATTAAAATATGAACCACCCGATACATCTCCACGTGACGGGAAGAAAAATATTTTGCCAACAAAACAATGAGCACCACCTTGGTTAATTCTATGGGATCAAAGGAAAAAGCTCCTATCTTGTACCAGCCCTGGACTCCCCTGATCTCTGGAGCAAAAAAGAATAGTCCACCCAAAAGCAAGAGGCACAAAGCGTAAAAAACAAGGATCAAATAAGGATCCTCACGCAACAAGCGCCAGTCAAAAAAACTTACCAGTACCATCAGAAAGAGCCCACTGGCCAAAAAAATAATCTGTTTTTTAAAATCTAAAAGACCCTCGCTTTCTTGAGAGGCACTGAACAGCGCGAGCAATCCCATCCCCACCAGCAACAAACTAATTATAATAAGGGGCCAATCTAATTTTTTGATGTGAGTCCAAAACTCTGTCATTGGCTCAAAGAAGATTATTGAGTCATTTTAATAAACTCGTCTTCTTCTATTATATTAATACCCATCTGCCGTGCTTTATCAAGTTTTGACCCTGGTTTTTCTCCAGCCACTAAGTAGCTGGTTTGAGAAGAAACAGCGCTTGCAACCCTTCCTCCTCTTTTCCTGACCCGACTCTGGGCTTCCTTCCTTGTCATACTTTCCAACGCGCCAGTAAATACAAAGCTCAAACCTTTAAGTGAGGCCTTGCCTTTACCCGAAGAAGTAGTCTCCCGTTTTATCTTAACGCCCGCTTTCTTCAATTTTTCTAAAAACTTAATGTTTGCCTTGCTGTCAAAAAATTCTCTGATTGAAGCTGCTACAGTGGGCCCGATATCCCTTATCTCTTCCAATTGAGACAAAGAAGCATTCCTGATTTTTCCCAAAGATCCGAAGACATCAGACAGCAGGTAAGCTGTCTCTTCCCCCACGTTCCTGATGCCGAGAGCATAAATAAAACGGGGGAGAGTGATCTCTTTTCTGGAATGGATAGACTCAATCAGGTTCTCTGCTGCCTTTTCAGCAAAACCTTCCAAAGGAATCAGATCTCCCTGCTCAAGGGTAAAGAGGTCAGCAGGATCAGAAACCAGGCCTTCTTCTATAAGCTTGTCAACAATCCTGGGCCCCAACCCCTCTATATCAAATGCCCCCTTGGAAACAAAATGATAGAAGTATTTTTTTTGCCTTGCAAAACAACCCGGGTTAGGACAGCGCCAGATTGACTCTTCCTCAGGTTTTACCAATTCTGTGTCACAAACAGGGCACTTCCGGGGCATTTTAAAATCTTTTTGCTTTTTTTCTCTCAGCTTTGGCAACACCTTCAAGACAACGGGGATCACGTCTCCCGCCCTTCCCACGATTACTGTATCTCCAATTTTTACATCCAGTCTTTTGATCTCGTCTTCGTTGTGAAGCGTGGCCCTGGAAATCGTCACTCCGTCTATCTCCACTGGCTTTAAAACCGCCACCGGAGTCAAGGCGCCAGTTCTTCCTACCTGCAACTTGATATCTTTTATCACTGTGGCAGCTTTCTTGGGAGGGAACTTAAAGGCTCTCACTCCTCGCGGGCTCTTCCCCACCACGCCCAGCCTGGAAAATAAGTCTGTGTCGTCTACGGTCACGACCACGCCATCTATCTGGAATGGGAAATCGTCTCTTTTTTGCTCAATCTCCTTAAAATAATCAGTGACTTCCTTCGTATCAAGGCATATCCTGCCCGCATCCGTCTTAAACCCGAGCGAAGACATAATTTGGTGTTTTTTAGAATGCGGGACGCCTCCCAACCCAGTCACAATGTCGTAAGCAAAAAATTTAAGAGGCCGAGAGCCAGCCAGGGCTGGATCCAATTGGCGAATCGACCCAGCTGCCAGATTTCTGGGGTTGGCAAAAGTCTTTTCACCTTTAGATTCCAGCTCAGCATTAAGGCGATCGAAATCTTTCTTTTCCATATAGACCTCTCCCCTCACCTCAATCTGTTCCTTTCCAATCACTCCTTTAATATGGGACAAAAGTTTGCCGGCCAGACCTTTTGAAGAAAGAACCCTCAATTTTAACGGTATGCTTTCTATGGTTTTGACATTCTGGGTTACGTCTTCACCCACCTTTCCGTTCCCCCTCGTGGCTGCCATTTTCAATACGCCTCCTTGGTAGGTCAAAGATACAGCAAATCCGTCTATCTTTGGTTCTGCGAAATATGAAAAATTCTCTTCAGGGGCCAGCCTCTTTAAATAGCTCTCCCATTCCTCAAGCTCTTTCTTCGAAAAAACATCTTCGATGGAAAGCATGGGGATCCGGTGCTCCACTTTTTGAAAACCGTCTAAGGGTTCGCCTGCCACTCTTTGCGTAGGGGAGTCCGGTGTAATTAGTTCTGGAAATTCCTGTTCCAATAAAAAAAGTTCATGCTTTAAGGAGTCCAGCGCGTCTTCTGATATCTCTTGTTTTCCAAGCGCATGATATAAATAACGGTGATAGCTTATCACCTCTTTTAGCTTTTCTATTCTTTTTTTCGCTTCTTCTTTATTCATCAACCAAACATCTTTCTAGAAGGTTACTTCTATCGCTCTCCTTGTTCCTTTGTAAGAACCAACTGATTTGATGCAGTAATTTGGAGCTTCGCATCCTCCCTGGCCTCCGTTCTCAACTGTAACTTCATAGCCAGCGTCGTCGACAGCGCCTGAGTTGTCAACGGGCGTGCCTAAAAGAAGTGTTCTCTCTATGCCGCTGTCAGCTGCGTAAAAAGAAGTAATAGAAGAACCGACCCCTCTCATCAGTCTTAACTGACGAATAATCAGAGAACTGATTCCTGTACTGACACCCAGAACCAACGTTAAAACAAGAAGAGTGAAAACAAGGGAGATGCCTTTTTGATTGAATTGCATGGTCTTGTTTATTGCATAAAATCTAAATTTCTCTGGGAGACTGTGGTCTGAACCCGGTTCCGAAAGGAAGTTTCTTCTCCCTCTATGCCCATCATGATAGTGACCCGCGGCTGAAAATCATCAGTCTGCACTTCTCCTAGTAGACGGAAGACGAGGGGGTTGATTTTCAGACCGCTGGAGGTCAAATAAAATCCTGTGGTTGGCAAGTTGTCTTTGTCCTCGTCCGGGGACTTTCTTTCCACAATTCGAGAGTCAGATAGGGCGAATTCTTGGCAGGCTCCTGCATAATTTAAAAATCTTATGCTGCTGGTGGTAAAGTCAGGATTTTCATAATTTGCGTCCTGGGTAATACAACTGCCAGTAAGATCTTTCTTCGCCATCCTCAGAGATCTGCTCATGTATTCAATCGTATAAGAAACCGCATCTATTGTTTCCTGCTCTGCCAGAGACTCCTCTTGGCTTCTTATCACAGAAACAAAAAGGCCCGTGGGGATAGAAATGGCAATGGAAAAAACCGCAACAGCCACAATCATTTCAATCAGGGAGAAGCCTGAATTGCTGTCCTGATTTTTGCTAAAAAATTTGCTGATTTTAACCATCTTTTAAATAATTTAAAAATTAGCCCCCTCCAGAAGCTAACCAGTCAGTGATGTATTCTGAGACCTGGAAACTATAATCTTCTCCCTTTTCCTGCCATACCACTTCCACAGTGACCTTTTTCACATTCTGTTCTTCATCAATAATAGATATTCTCCGGGTGAATCTGGTTTCTGTGTCTGAGGGAGAATAGCTATAAAATCCATCTGTATCGATATTCAAATTCCTGCCTTGATATACAGAAAGGGTGGTGTCTTGGTAGTCTGCCTCCCATTCCCCTTCTTGAACATATTCTCCCCATTCTCCTGCACCCTCCAGCCAGGCCCGGTCACGAAGGTTTTTTACTATTTCCAGCCCTTCCTGGGCAAGATAAGAAGCTGTCAGTCTCGCATCCAGGGAAGAAGAAGCGGAGATGGTTTGTTGAACTAGATTCATAGCACCCCCTACTCCCACAGTCAAAACAAAGAGGGAGATAATAAGCTCCAGCACCGTGAAACCATTCTTGGTTATAATTTTGTTTTTTTGCTTAGAAATTTTTCCCATGTGATGGATGTCTTTTTATTGAACATCAATAAATCCTCCCTTTCCGACCGTTATCCTCTTAGTTTGTTCTGGATCGCTCGCTAAGGAAATAATAATTTCTCCCGTGGTTTTATCATCGTCATTTTGTTTTTCCTTGATTGCAACTTCAGGGACAGGGGGATGAAAATTCACACATAATTTATCCACGGAAATAGAATCAATTAATAATTCTTTGATAATAACCCCTTTTTCCATTTCTATTTCTTCTATTATGTAATCACCAACATAGAAATCATTACCCTGAGGTACAGGGACCGTATCGGCATAAATCAGATAAGAAGAAGAGCTCGTCTTAAGGTCAAAAACAATCCCGTATCCATTTGGCTCGTTGGTGCAACCTGGACAGGTAGCTCCGGAAAGTGCCATTTCTTGTGCTCTCCGGATATCCTGCGCCACTTCGGTCCCAGCCCTTTGGAGAGAAACCCTGTTCTCCCCTTCACGAAAATTTATAAAACTCATCGTCAGGAAAATAGCCATCAGCCCGATGGTGATAAGGGATTCAAACAAACTGAACCCTTTCTGGAAAGTCTGGTTTCTTTTAAATAAATTTGGGGTGTCAGCCATCACTTATATCTTACCAAAATTATAGTTTTTGAAATAGTTTTTAACGCCCGATCATCCCAAGCAATTGAAAAAGTTTTTCTCCCCAGAACATTACTAGAAATGTTCCTGTCACCAAAAATGGGGCAAAGGGCACTTCTGACTTCAACCCTTTCTTGCCAGTCATAATAAGAAAAACGCCCACCACAGAACCCAATAGAAAGCTTAAAAGCAGAGCCATCAAGATTTCAGGGAAACCCAAAAACATTCCCATCAAGATGACGAATTTTACATCGCCCATCCCCATCCCCTTGCCCTTAGACAGCCAGACGATGCTGAAAAAGAAGGCAGCTGCGCCTAATGCGGAAAGAAAACCATTTAAAATAGTGAATTCCTGATAAGGTTCATAAAAAATCGCTGTTACCAGCCTCCAGCCTGTAGCAATTAAGATGGCCGGGAAAATAACCTTGTCAGGGATGATGTAATGCTTGAGGTCATAAACAAAAATAATAATCAGGACCGAAGAAACAAAAAACAAAAAAATTAGGCTTAAGATCCAAAAGTCAAAAGGGACAGATAACAAAAGGGGAAGATTCTTATAAAGCACGGAAGAGAACACTGTTCCTGTAGCCAATTCAACTAAAGGGTATTGGGCAGAAATTGACTCTTGGCAATACCTGCATCTCCCCTTGAGCAATAAAAAGCTTACTACTGGAAAGAGGTCATGCCAGGATAAAGGATGTTCGCAATGAGGGCAATAAGATCTCTTTACTAAAAAACTTTCTTTTTTTGCTATCCGATAGATAACACAGTTTAAAAAAGATCCTACAACCAAGCCGAAGATAAAGGCCAGTGATGTAAGTATGAAATACTGCATTTTTCTAGTTTAGCATGATTTGGTCTCTTGTTTAACAAAAATCCAAATCGCCCTGTTTTCCACAGGGCGACGTGTTCTTGTTTGGTTGTCCTGTCTTACTAACTACCAGCAATCACACTGAGCATCAGCGTCTCCGAGTGCAGAGGGCTCAGTATTGACGACTCTGGTTCCCTTGTGAGAAACAGCAAACCAAGCAGTGGAAGTAGCCTCCAAAGTGCCGTAAGCACAGAACCTTTCGCCGTCATCGCAGCCGCTAGCGTCATTTGCAATCCATTCATAGTCAGTAGCGCCAGACACACAGTTGCCGTCAGGACATTGAGGATCATGAAGGGTTCCCAAAAAACTGCCGATAGCTGGAGTACCGTCTGTAGCTGCCGCAGCCTGTAGATAAGCTCCGTTTTCTAGATAATACATCTCCTGGGCAGAAAGAACCTGCCTCAAGTCTGATTTCCTTACTGCGTCCCGAGCTTTTTCCCGGGCTCCTGTTAAGGAAACCAACACAATCCCTGATAAAGTACCAATAATAGCAATTACCACCAACAACTCAATCAATGTAAAACCTTTTTTATTGGTAACCATAGTTTTATTCTAAAGATAATTACAAGTCAAAGCCGACCTTTTTCTCTTACTCAATTTTATTATAGCAATAGATGAAAATAACCTCAATATCAGATATTCATAGACTGGTAAAGAGGCATCAAGACGGAAAATATCACTCCTCCCACTACTACTCCCAAGAAGATAATCAATGCAGGTTCCAAAATACGAATCAGGTTGTCGATGCCCCTCTCCAGTTCCCCTTGATAAAACTCAGCTGCTTTCATTAAAGTATTGTCAACCTGACCAGTCCTTTCCCCCACTAGTGTCATCTGGACAAACAGGGGAGAGAAAAGATTGGGATAGGAGGTAAGCACAGAAGAAATAGGGGTCCCTCTCCTGACCTCGTCTCTAACTTTAAGGAGGGCGTCTTTGTAAAGAGCGTTCCCCACAATATCAGAGGAGAGTTCCAAAGCACTACCAATCATCAAGCCACCTGAAATCAAAGTTGACAAGCTTTCCCCTAGCCTGGAGAGATACAAAGTCTTCATCAGATCGCCCACGAGAGGAACCCTGATGGATATTTTATCAAAAACCTTTTTACCCTCTTTTGTCTTGTAAGCCCGGAAAATGGCTATTAATGCTATGCAAAAACCCGCAATTACAAATACGCCATATTCCCTGATAATCTCTGAAACACTAAGCACCTGCCGTGTAAGTAAAGGAATTTCAGCTTGACTCTCTTCCAGCACCACCCTCAATTGGGGGACAACCGTATAGATCATCACAAAAATTACTGCGATCGCCAGAGCAAGAACCACCAGGGGATAGGTAAGCGCACCCTTTACCTCAGACATCAGCTCATACTCTCTTTCCAGGTGGTCAGCCAGATAATTCAGCGCGTCTGCTAATTTGCCTGACTCTTCTCCTGCTTTTACCATCGCAATGTAGAGGGTGGAAAACATCTCTGGATGTCGGGCCAATGCCTTTGAAAAAGGACTGCCCCCCTCCACTTCCACTGAAATGTCCATAATCTTCTCTCTGAGCTGGGGATTTTTTGTCTGGCTCGATAAAACCCTCAGGGCCTCCACCAAAGGAATCTTTGAAGTGAACATCATCGATAATTGACGGGAAAACAAAACCACTTCCTTACGGGAAATGGACTTGAAAAAATCCAGGCTCTGAGCATAGAACGGAACTTTTTCTTCTTCAAGATAGGTGACATAGAACCCCTGTTTCTGTAAAAGAGAAAGAGCAGCTTCTCTGGAAGAAGCTTCTACAATCCCTGCTCTTATCTCTCCCTGTTTAGTTCTGGCCTGATAATTGAATTTCATAATTTTTCCTTACCTGCTCAGGAAAATAGATTACCTCACCAGCATTTTCAATTCGTTGTGATTGAGCGAATAATTAAGCGCGCTCTCTAGAGAAATTTCTTTCCTTTTTACCAGGTTGGCAAGAGAACGGTTGAGAGAAATCATTCCCTTTTCCAAGCTGGTCTCAATAACCATGGGAATCTCATGGATTTTATTCTCTCGGACCAAGTTCGCAATAGCGGGGGTAGCAATCATGACCTCACAAGCCGGTATCAGCCCTCCCTTTATCCTGGGAACCAGTCTCTGGGAAATCACGCCGAGCAGCGACCCTGACAACTGGGCCCTTATCTGGCCCTGCTGCTGCGGAGGGAAGGAATCAACGATTCGGTGGATGGTTTGAGAAGCAGAGTTGGTGTGCAGGGTGGCGAACACCAAGTGGCCAGTTTCTGCTCCCGTGATAGCGGTTGAAATGGTTTCACTGTCTCTCATTTCTCCAACCATGATAACGTCAGGGTCCTGCCTGAAAGCAGAGCGCAGAGCACCCTTAAAGCTGAGGGTGTCTTGTCCTACCTCACGTTGGTCAATAATGGCCTTATCTGGGGTAAAAACATATTCAATCGGGTCTTCAATGGTTATGATGTGGTCTGCCCGGGAATGGTTGATCTCATCTATCAGGGCAGCTAAAGTAGTTGATTTGCCCTGGGAAGAGGGTCCGCATACCAGCACAAAACCCTGTTTGGCTTTAGTAAAATCAAGCACCACAGGTGGAAGGTTGAGCTCCTGAACGGTCTTGATGTCAAAAGGAATCAGCCTGAGAGCACAAGAAACATACCCCTTCTGGAAAAATATATTGATCCTGAATCTGGCTCTCTCTCCGAAACGGTAAGAAAAGTCAATTACCTTTTCCTTAAGAAATTTTTCCTTTTGATAACTGTTCATTAGGCTAAAAGCCAGGTTCTTGGTATCCTGGGCCGAAAGTTCTTTTTCCCGCATTAAAGGCACTAACCGGCCTGTCACCCTCAAAACAGGAGGGTGCCCTACAGAAAAGTGCACGTCAGAAGCCTGTTCTTCAATAGCAATCTTTAAGAATTTTTGGAGTTGTTCTGAATAATCCATAAGAGTTTTTATAATAATGTCTTTTTAATTTCGTCGACAATGTCCTGGGGGGTGAAGTGAGCCTTGATGAAATATTTAACTGCTCCCATTTCCAATCCTTTTTCAACCTCCTCCTTCTGCCCGAGGTTTGAAAAAACAAAGATCCGCACATCCTGGAGTTGGGGATCCTTCTTCACTTCCCTCAAGACTTCCCAGCCATCCATCTGGGGAAGCACAATATCCAGCACGACCAGATCATATTCCTCTTCCCTTATCTTCTTCAGTCCTGTCTTCCCGTCAGGCGCAACTTCAACTGAAAACCCCGCATTCTCTAATTTAGTGCTGTAAATGTCTACTAAGAAGGGGTCGTCTTCGACTAAAAGTATTTTTTTCATAGATTTTTAAATAATTTATTTTTCTTGGGTCGCCCTCATCACTTCTTCTAGGGTAGTAAGACCATTTAAAACTTTCAAGATTCCGTCCTGCCTCATGGTGGTCATGGACTGTCTCTCTGCTTCTTCCCTCAATTTTTTTTCAGAGGTTTCTTCGAGCACAATTTCTTCCAACTGATCAGTCATCTGCAGGATTTCAAAAACTCCGATCCTGCCAGAAAAGCCCACTCCATTGCAGTGGGGACAACCGACAGGCTCCCATATATAAAATGGGGCTGGAACCTTGATTGTTTTTCTGATCTCTGGAGGAAATTCATCCAATTCCTTTAATATCATGCCTTTTATTTCTTTTTTAGCCTCCACCTTTTTCTTACACTTTTCACACAGCCTTCTGACCAAGCGCTGGGCAATACAGAGACTCAGGGTAGTGGGGATCAAGAAAGGTTCAATACCCAAATCAATCAATCTCGGAATCACGCCCAGGGCATCGTTCGTATGGAGAGTGGAAAGAACTATGTGGCCAGTAAGGGCAGCATGAGTAGCCAGGGAGGCAGTCTCGTGGTCACGTATCTCTCCCACCATCACAATATCCGGATCCTGCCGGAGAATGGAACGGAGACCATTGGCAAATGTATATCCTATTTCTGGCCTCACTTGGGACTGGTTTACGCCGGCCATAAAATATTCCACTGGGTCTTCCAGGGTTACGATATTGACCTTCTCTTTGTTAAGTATCTGCAAAACCGCATAAAGAGTGGTTGTCTTTCCGCTTCCTGTAGGACCGGTAGAAAGTATCATTCCATAAGGCTTTTCGATTGCTTTCTGGACAATGTTTGTATCATGTTCTCTCATCCCCAGGTCACTGAAGTTCCTGAGTCCTTTTTCTGGATCCAGCACCCTAATAACCACTTTTTCTCCCAAAGTAGTAGGAAAGGTGGATACCCTAAAATCAATATTCCTGCCCAGGATGGTAGTAGCGAACCGCCCGTCCTGGGGCACCCTGGTTTCATCTATTTTCAGATTGGAAAGAACCTTGATTCTGGAGACAACAGCCTTGTGGATCCTCATTGGTAAAAAGATAGAGGAAAATAGGTCACCCATCAAGCGGAACCTAACCCTCAACTTGTCCCGACCTGGCTCAATATGGATATCTGAAGCCTCTCCTTCCACTGAGTACCTTAAAATCACAGCCACCACCTTGGAAATAGGGGCTTCCTCTGCTAATCGTTCGATAGCCGCGCCCCCGGCCATTTTCTCCAAAACACCTGCTTCTTCTTCCCCTTTGAATTCTTCCTTCAGCTCTTGTAAGACCTCTCCGACTTCCTGTTTTAGGTTGCGATGCTGTTTTAAGACCTTGTTGAATGTACTCGGTGTAATAAGAAATATTTTTGATTCAAACTTGTGCCTCCTTGCCAAAAACTTCAGGGCCTCCCTGGCGTCCAGATCCTCTGGATAAACCATGCCCACATGAAGATCGCTCCCCTCTTTCTTCAAGGCAATCATCTTATAGTGCTTGGCCGTGTCGATAGGAATCAAATCCAAAACCTTAAGAGAAACCTGTTGAGGATCTACTTCTTTCAAGGGGTAACCCAGGTACTGAGACTTGGCAGTAAAAAGGGTTTCTTCTGGGATAAGCTTGCGTTCCAAAATAAGCTGTTCAACCGTCTTGGTCGATTTCTTGCTTTCTTTCTCAATCTCCTCTGCCTTTGTCTGTTCCAACAGCCCCCTTTCAGCCAATTCATCTAATAAGGCCATGGAATAAAAGAGTTATTTTTTGAATGTTTTAATTTCATAGAGAAGTAAAGGGATTTTCCCTCCCAACGCTTCCCTCAAATTCAGGTATTCTACCCATGGGTTTACTCTCTTTAAGAAAGGGGTTCTTAAAAACCTCTAAGTCTATTTCAATTCTTTGAAACCGGTGCCGCTGTAGGCTTATTATCCTTTTCTCTGTTTCCTCTTCCCGGGAATTCCACCATAGAACAAGCCCTCCCACTGCCAGCACGACAAAAAATAAGATGATGAGCGTCCTTTGTCTTTTGAGTTGTTTTTGAAAAACTATAGCCATATTATTCAAAATAGGATCTTAAGGATAAGCTAAAATCAAACAATGGCCGGCTGATCCCTGCTGTATCCTTGGAAGAGAGGCTGATTTTTTCAACCTCAATGAGCCGGGTGGATTGTTCAAGGCGCGAAACAAATTTCTTAAAGCTGGGGTAGTCTCCAGTCATTGAAAGCTTGATCACCGCACTGTTCAAGGATTCCTCTTTCTGGTCTACGGCATAGACCAGGGCAGGGTTAACACCCTCTAAAACAAGACCGGAGTTAACAGATGTTTCGCTCAAAAAATTTAGCAGGTCAGGCAAAAGGTGGCTGCCTGGAATAGCTCCCTCCATCTTAGATATGAGTTCCTGGTTTTCTTCTATCTTTTTGTAATTTTCGCTCAGAGATTTAACGTACCGGGATTCAGTTTCCATCTCAGCCTGTTTTTGGGCAATCATCTCCCGAAAAGTCTCCAGACTTTCCCTTTTGGGCAGGATGCCCACAAAAACAATAAAAAGACAAAGACCGATGGCAATAATAAGGGATACTCGATAAAGGCTCATGTTTAATATTGAAAGATTTCTTTATCTAATATTATTTCGAGATTAAAGCTGACCTTGTTTTCTTCCTTCTCTAAGCCGATCTGCTTGGCACTCAACTCTTTTACTAGAGGACTCTCTTTAAGGGATTCGACCTGTTGCCCCATGGCAACAAAATCATCACCCACGCAACTGATCTTCAGCATCTGCTGTTTTGTATCCAAGTCAAGTTTTTGGAAAACAACCTGAGGATGGGCCTTGCTCTCCAACAGACTAAAAACCCTTGAGCTGACAACGTGGTCTTCTAAATATGGGACTATCTGGTCAATCCTTTTTTTCTGATCGACTATCTTTTTCTCCAAAGGAAGAATCGTAGGATCCCTAATAGCGTCTAATTCCGCCTCTAAGGCACGAAATTCTTCTTCTGCTTTTTGGTGCTGATAAGAAACGAAGCCATAAATAGCTAAGACGCCCAGCACCAGAAAAAGAAGCGATCCAAACATAATCTTCTGGCGGGTGGTTATACGGGCTTCCTCTTTTGGTATAATCTCTACCATAAAATTACCGCAATTACTTTAGCCCCCTCAAGGCCATGCCCACAGCAACAGAATATGAAGGGCCCATCTTATCAAGGGTGCCTTCTAATATCGGAGGGTAATAAAGGGGCTCAAAAGGGTCAGCGACCTTGATTTCTTTGTTTTTAAAATAATCTTTGAAATGCTCTCTGATGCCGGGGATAAGGGCATTCCCCCCACAGAGAACCATTTTTTCAACCTCTTTTCTTTTTTTGATTGAAAAATCAGTGGACACCCTTTCTATCTCCCTTAGAATCAGGTCAACCAACGGACTGATGATCCTCCCCACTTCGTTTTCTTGAGAATTGTTTTTGGAAGGAAGTATTCCGTACTTTTTTTTCAATTTATCCGCCTCTTCATAGCTGACTGACAATCCTTTTGAGATCCTCTCCACCAGACTGTCGCCACCCATATCAAAACTTCTAGAAATCTCCAAAGTGCCGTCATCTACGATGCTACAGCTTGTGCTCCGGGCTCCAATGTCAATCAGAGCGACAGCTTTTTCTTCTTCTCTGTCTATCAGTGCTCTTTTTAAGGCAAAAACTTCAGCTTCCAAGGCGAGCATTTCCAGGTTAAGGTGATTGGCAATAGCCTGGTACTGATTGATCACCTCATTGGGCACTGCTGCTAAGAGGATCTTTACGTTACTTCTTTTTGTATTTTTAGTAAGAACCTGCCAGTCGATGGTCACCTCCCCAAGCGGAAGGGGAATGTGCTGCCGAGCCTCCATCTTTACGGCCTGAGGGATCTCTTCCTGGCTCATCGGAGGAAGGTCAAAAGTAGTGAAAAATGTAGAAAAATCAGGAATAGAGAAACAGACGCCTTTGCTCTCAATCCCCGCTTCAATCATCACTGCTTTGACAGCCTTAGAAACGTCTTTGTCAGAGAGCAAAAGAGTGTTCTTTTCAAACGTCCGAAACTGCTTTTTATAAAAAACAGAGGCATAGATTTCTCCATAATTTTCCAGTTTCCTGCGACCTGCCCAAGTAGAAAGCTCCACCAGCTTGATGGAGGAGGTACCAATGTCTATTCCAACCGATTTTTGCGGTAGTAAACCAAAGAATCTCATTCTGTGTTATTATATCATATGGGTATGAAAAAGAAAATAAAAAATTTACTCCTGGACCTGCTTTTCCCACGCTTCTGTCTGGGTTGCCAAAGAGAGGGGACCTATCTCTGCCAGGACTGCAAAAGCACCTTAGAAATATCTGGTTTTCATCAGAAATTCACAGGAGAATTCCTGGACGACCTCTTCTTTGCTTTAGAATATCGGGGCCTACTAGTGAAAAAACTGCTCCATAACCTTAAATACGAACCATTCGTTCGAGAACTTTCTGTGGCTACAACTTCTCTCTTAACAGACCATCTCCAGCTCCTCGACGAACCTCCAGATTTTTTATCTCCCGAACAAAGTGGGCGCTATATCGTCACACCCGTCCCTCTCCACCTCAAAAGACTCAAATGGAGGGGATTCAACCAGTCAGAAGAAATAGCCAGGCAATTGTCTGGCTTTTTAAAGATTAGCTTCAGCCCTCAATTGTTAACCAAAACGAAACATACCCTCCCCCAAACCGCCTTGCCCCAGGAAGAAAGAAGCTTGAATGTTAAGAATGTCTTTACTGCGCCTAACCCAGAAAAGATAAAAGGGGAAAACATCATCCTGGTAGATGATGTTTATACCACTGGATCCACGATGAGAGAAGCAGCTAAGGTTTTAAAGGAAAACAAAGCCCAAAAAGTAATCGGGATGGTAGTGGCAAGAGGAACTCCAAAGCAAGGGAACAGCTAGGGTGCAATCTCTTTCCATTCGACAGAGGGCAGGGTGGTCATTTCCACAATGTTGGAATCTGTAGACCCTCCAAGATTAGTAGCTACAGCCTTGTAATAAGCCTCTTCAAAAGGGCCTGGGGGATTGGTGTCAAGGCATTCCAGAGCCTGGGGCTCTGTAATACCAGTACAAATAATGCTCGGGCTAGAAAAAGTGTCTGATGAATCCCGCTGTATTTCATAACTCACTGTGCCTCCGGCTAGTGTAGTAGAAGCTGTTGTCCAGGTTAGGTTGACGTTGCCGTCTTGGTCTTTAGAAGCAGAGAGGATGAAATCCCCCGGCACTGCTGTGGGTACTGTCACCTCTAGGATATTGGAAGCCACCCCGCCTGGAGCGTTGCTGTTGTAGGCATAGACCTGGTATTCATAGGTCAGATTATCAGAAACAGTGTAGTCCACGTATTCAATGGTCGCGCTAGGGTCATCCTCTCCAGGAAGACTAGCAATTTCTACCCAGGGGCTGGTTCTCCTAAACAATTTATAAGATTCTTCTGTGCCCGCGTCTGTCCAGGCTACACTTACCGCTATCAGGTCAGCATTTGAAATCCAATAATTCAAGGATAATTGTGGAGGCTTGGGAGGAAGTTCTGAACAGTTGAGAGAAGTGGTCGCCTCGCTGGGGTCAGAAAAAACATTGTCTCCAGAACCCACTGCCTCGACCTGGTAAAGATAGGTCTTTTCTTCTTCTACCACGTCTGTATAGTCAGTGTCGTCAGGGGCCAGACCGCTCTCAATCTGGGAGAAACTCACCAGAGGAGAAGTAGTGGCTTTTCTCCACACATTAAATGAAATTGTATTCCCGCTCGGATCCTCGTCCCATTCTAGTTTTATCCTAGGGCCATAACCATAACATACTGGGGAAACGCTCTTGATGACTGGCTTTGAGGGAGCACCATAACAGAAAGGAGCGTCTTCATTAATTGCATCCGAAGGAATAGTTTCTACACTACCTACGGCCTCTATATAATATTCATAATTTACTCCACTCTCCACGTTCCCGTCTGTATAAGATACGGTAGGGGGAGCGATATTGCCTAAATGTTCAAAGGTCGGATCACCGGTCCTCCTTTTATAAATACTCCAATAGTTTGTAAGATCGTTGGGATCCAGATCCCAGCTCAACTGCAGTTCCGGGTTCTCTGCTGTACACTGAGGAGAAACTATTAAATTCGGCTTGGCAGGCAAGCACTCCTGAGGATCAGAGCTCACAGTGTTTGAGGGATTGCTTTCTCCGTTGACATTCCGAGAGATAATATAATAGTCAGAGCTCACCCCGGAATTCACATTGGAGTCCCAATAAGTTCCTTCTGTCAGGGCGTTGTTCCCAGAAGCATCTGTAATCCTGGCATAGAACCCCCATCCTCCCCATCCCTCATCTACCTTGATCAAAAGATAATTAATGCCCTGGTTTAAATGAATATTAACAATGTCCTGGTCTGTTGAAGCCCCACGATGGACATGGTTATCATGTACCACTGCTCCGTTCAGGAAGGCTTTGATCCCGTCATCACTGCCCAGTCTCAATTGAACATCTTTTTCTGAAGCACTGTATATATAGGTAAAAGCATAAGACACAACATACTCATTGGGAGAAAAAATGCTGTCGAAATTAATGAAGTCCCCGGAAGAAGTGTAGTCAAACCATGTTTCCCCTCCTACAGTCTCTCCTGCCCGCGGCCTGACATTAAGCTCGTCAATATAGTCAGTATCATAACCCACACAGTCTGGATGGCCTGGATTGTCAAAAGGACCGATTAACAGCCAGTACCTGATAAACCCAGTAGGGGTGAAGTCAGAAAAATACCCTCCGTCCTTGTATATCTCATATTCATCAGCCTTGGGGTTCAAATCCCAATGGAGGAGGGTAATGGGATTATTGGAATTAGTGCACCTGTCATAGAGATTCAAGCTGGAAGGCGCAGGAGGTTGGCAAAAGGGCGTGGTAGCAGATTCAGGATTGGAATAAGGACTTTCCCCTGCCGGCCCGATACTCTTTACCTGGTATGTATATTCTGTTTCGTCTGCCAGACCAGCGTCATTCCAAGTCCGAGTGGAAAATTCAGGGTCAGAGGGGTTAACTGTTTTAACTAGAGAGCTATCCCGATAAATCTCATAATAACTGGTATTGAAGGTAGTAGAATCTGACCAGGAAATTTCGACTTCTGCCTGTTGGGAAACACAATAAGTATCTAGATCAATAATGGAGGGTTGTGAAGGAACACAGAACCCCGTAGTGGTAGTAATTTCTGCAGAAGGATCGCCGCATCCTCCTGGCGCACAAGCATTAACATAATAAGAATAGGTGGTGTCCACATCAATACCAGAACTGTCGTCATAAAAAGTATCTGTAGTGTTCACCTGGTGAATTCCGTCCCGATAAACATTGTAATAGTAAGCACCAGCAGAAGAGTCCCAGTTAAGGGAGATGTAGGGATAGGAGCCAGCGCAAGCAAAGATGGCAGTCAAGTTCTGAGGAGGAGAGGGGAGAGAACAATCAGTGGCAATAGCTGAAAGATGGTCAGACTCTGAGGTTAATCCGCCAGAACCTACAGCTATCACCCAATAGGTGTAATTCCTCCCGTACTCTAGGTTGCTATCTACCAAAATAGTGTCCAGAGGGTCTGAGACTGTTTCGATCAGCCCCCCGTCTCTATAGATTTCGTAGCGGTCGGCATTAATGGAAAAAGACCAGTCAACCTCAATCTCAGAATTCGTACTGTTACACAACGGGGTCAACAAAAGACCCGGCTTTGCAGGAGAACAGAGGGGCATGGCTTCAGGCCCGACCTCATTTGAGAGGGTGCTCCCTCCGATGCCGAATGCTTCTGCCTGCCAGGTATATCTTTCCAAAGCTTCGGGATGATGAACGACCCAGGATGGATCGCTACTCTCTGAGCTCTCGCTTCCACCAAGAACTCCGTCCCTTCCAGAATTGGAACTGTCAGAGGTAATTTGCCCCGCTCCTTCATCAAGGTGCCAGAGTCCGAGCAATCCGCTTTCGTTATTATAAATACCGCCGTAATGTTCTGTAATTTCGGAAGGTAAAAGGGCGCGGTTGTAAATCCTTACTTCATCTAATTGGCCATTAAGCCTGTTGGAAAGTCCTCCTGTGCAGCCAGAATCAACATCTATCCCTAAAAACAAGGGGCAATCACTAAAATTCAAGTTGTCGCCCTCGCTTCCCTGGTTGTCCTGGCTTGTATTTATATATTGGGTAACCGTGCTGCCGGAACGCGTAACTACAATATGGTTCCAGGCATCAGTTAAAATATCGATGCTTCCTACCATTACCCTTCTATTGTCCACATAAGTATTAAGCTCTCCATACCGGATCAGAAGCAGGAGCTCATTACCACCTCCTCCGTTAGAAGCCATCAAGACCGTTTCATCATTGTTAGAATCAAGCTTAACCCAGGCCTCAACAGTAAAGTCACCAGCCGGCAAGACAGGGTCTTCTATTTCAACATAGTCATTGCCGTCAAAAGAAAGGGCATTGCCAAAACCCTTATCAGTAAAAGGAGAGCTGACATCATGGAATGTCTCTGTTTCCAATACTGAACCGCCTGCATCAAGATGATCCCTGTAAAGGTCATAATAGTCAAAATTAAAACTGTCCCCCCAGTCAAGGTCTGCCCAGGGATAAGATCCCTGACAATAGACCGTCGGATTATTAAAAGTGAAGTCTGCTGGAGGGTTACAATTATAAGTTGTAATCTGTTGGTACACAGAGGATGAAGTCCCGGCCGGACCTATAGCTTCCACCCTATAACGATACGTTGTCTCCATGGCTACTGTCGTGTCTGTCCAGCTTTTCTCAGAAGAACCAGAGGTAGTGTAGACAGGAACGGGCTCCTGGTCTTCCCTGTAAACATCGTAATAACTAGTATTGTTTTCATTAGTACTCCAGTTAAGCTCTACGCGGGGAAGACCGCCGCTACAATAGGTATTCAAAGAAAGGCTGGGAGTAGTGGGAAGACAATTACCAGTATTAATTGAGTCGTATCCCTCTGTTGAGCGGCCGGCCGGTCCTACAGCTTCCACCTTGTATTCATAATTAGTGCCAAGGGACACTGTGTCATCCACCCAGTTCTTTTCAGAGGAACCTGAGGTAGTGTAAATGGGG